>Ga0187812_1000079_pt1 | contig 33608 bp, 39 predicted proteins | sample NC_S_2_FD_130582 | JGI IMG/M metagenome (GOLD analysis project Ga0187812, IMG submission 130582) | Wetland sediment microbial communities from Neuse River Estuary, North Carolina, USA - ASW-S_2 | ecosystem: Environmental > Aquatic > Freshwater > Wetlands > Sediment | place: USA: North Carolina...
GGGCCGAAGTAATCGTCTAGCTTGGAGATGACGTAGAGGCGCCCAGGAAACCGCCTGCCCAAGTAAGCGCGAAGCACCTTCACTCGCTCTTCGTACGTCTGTTCCGGGCGTTTTCCCTCCCTAAGGGCGAACGCGTCGGATGTCACGCCGATTACAACCTTTTCGCCGACTTCGAAGCTCTTGGATAGGAGGGCTTCGTGTCCACGGTGAAGCCTATCGAAGGTGCCCCCAGTCGCGACAGTCGCATACCTCTTCTTTTCGGCCAACAAGCAATCACTTGAATTATGTAGGGGTCTGGGCTTGCCTTTGGCATTCAAAAAGAGTTGTGAGAGGAGAAGTTGCCAATAGTCGAACAGTACGTCAAATCGGGGCGGATAACCAAAGAGCTTCGGAGCCTGGTAAGGGAGAGGGTGAGGCCGGGGATGGGCTACGTTGAGACGTGCGAGTGGATCGAGAAGGAAATCGTAGCCAGGGGAGGAGCCGCCGCATTCCCAACGGGAATAGGAGTGAACCACGTCACCGCCCACTACGCGCCCCAGGAAGCAGACGAGTCGAAGTTCTTGGAGACCGACGTGATCAAAGTGGACTTCGGCGTCCACGTAGAAGGCTACGTCACAGACACGGCCGTCACACTGACCTTCAACCCCGAGTACGAACTGCTGGTAGAGGCCGCAGAAAGGACGCTGAACGCAGCCATCGGCGCACTGAAGAGTGAGAGGAGAGTCGGTGAAATCGGCAGGGAGATCCGCCGCGAGGCTTCGCGCTTCGGATTCAAGACAATCGAGAATCTCACCGGCCATACTGTCGACAGATACGTGGTGCACGCGGGCAAGAGCATCCCGAATCTATTCGTTCAGAACATGCCGTCGCTCAAGGAAGAGGACGTCTTCGCCGTGGAGCCGTTCTTGACACTCGGCTCGGCTGCTGGCTACGTCGTCGACTCGGAGGCAGAGACGATATTCTCCCTGCTCGCAAGGAAGAGCACCGGGGTGAAGGAACTCGACGAGTTCGCTTCCAGACTGTGGGAAGAAAGGAAGACGCTTCCGTTCACGCCCAGGTGGTATGTTTCAGAGTTTGGAAGGGAGAGGGTGGACAGGATAATCAAGGAGCTGGTGCGAAGGCGCCTGATGAGGGGCTATCCGACTCTGGTTGAGGCGTCGATGAAACCGGTCGCCCAGTTCGAACACACGATGGGCTACGAGGGCGGCGCGCTGGTTGTGCTTACCTGATTCTTTGCCGCGGGCTCAGCGTAGACTAGGCTTATCCTCATCGTATTTCCGCACTTCGCGCACTTCCCTGCTTCCTTGGTGATGTAATCGCCCACCTGGAAGGCTCGCTTGTTCTTCTGGCCGCACGCCGGACACTCCTCTATGGTGTAGACGAGGAGCTTGGATTTCTTGTCCGTTGCAGGAACTGAGCTCATCATTGCGCTACGCCCAGCGTGTTCCCGATGCCGGCCACCAGAACGTCGTCTCCCTCCTTGGTCTTCTCCTCAATCACGCGGTTGAGCACCTGGACCACCTTGTCCGAAGCCTCCGCAATCTCCTTTCGCATGACTGTGATGGCCTCGAGGATTGATTGTTTGACCAATATGGCGTAGAGGGGTATCTTGTTCTTGGTTGCCTCCTCCTCTATCTGGAACTTTTCGACCCCGATTCCGCCTATGGCCGCGCCGACTCCTTCCGCTATCTCTCCTGTCTTCTCTCCTTCTAGTTTGAGCGCGGCGTCAATCATGATTATGGCACTTGGTTTCACCCCCATCTCGTCGATTATCTTCTTTATTGCTACACCGGGTTGGCCGACGTAGGCCATCGGCCCCTCGGCCTTGAGCACATGGAGCTTCCTCCCCTTGTACTCCGTGGTAGCCATTACAGTGTCCTTGGCCACAACCCTCTTCTCCTTCCCGACCATCAGGCGTGAGACAACGACGGGCCCCACTCCGTCTCCGACGGGCTGACCCACCTTGAACGAATCGACGGCATTCAGGAGGGCATCAGCCTCTTGGATGATCATCGGCATGAGCATCTGGAGCTGGACCAGAGTGAAGTACGAATTGGTCTTCTTTCCGAGCAGGTAGTAGTGTCTGACGACTTTGTGAATCTGGTTGAGCGACGTGGCAACTTCGAGAAGGTTCTCGGAGATCGACACTGTAACAGGGCTGTTCTGGGTAATCAGAGCCCCGACCTCGGCCCTCACCCTATCGTTGCTCGTGGTGACGACGTGGTCGACCTTGCCGACTAGGCCTTGAGGGTCCATGTCGACGGGCATTATGGTCACGTAGTCAAGGAACTGGTCCACCCTCTGGGTAGGGTCGCCGACCGACTTCCCCACGTTCTGAAGATACTCGATTGCTTCCTTCCTTGCTTTATCTTTCATTACCTTTAGCTTGGTGAGACCTCTTCCAATATCGTTTAGCGCAAAGTAAACCTGAATCCTAGTGGCGTAAAGTCCGTAGACTACGAAAAAGCCCAGGCTCGCCATGTAGAGCAGAGTGTTGACGTCGCTGCCGAGCTGAAGAGGCAGAGAAGAAACTGTGGACATTGGCTTCGACGAGTCTAGGTCAGGGACTCGGTCTTAAATGTTCTGGACTTTGGAATCAAAATTGCGCTTCTTGTATGAATCTTGGATTGATTTGGGAGTCGAGCCACCTTTTGGGGAAAAGGAGGAATGAAATGGAATGGGCGCCGGCATCGTCACTTCCCGAGTCCTCTCGGAACTCAGTAGCATGGCGACGACGCGCGGTTTGACTGCTGGGTTCGGAACGAGTCCAGGTCGGACCCGCGCGCTATGGCCGGCTGAAGGCGGCGCGACCGAGCGAGTAGATTAACGTTTCCCGAATGAGGTTCAACCGTTTTATAGAGAGCCGGGTCCGTCCGCATCGTGCAACGTAAGCTCCTCGACATCTTGGCCTGCCCGATTGACAAACACTACCCGCTTGAACTTCTGGAGTTCACCACGAAGGACCAACTCATCGTCGACGGGGTGCTGATCTGCAGCGAGTGCGGCAGATACTATCCGATCATCGACGAGATTCCGGTGATGCTACCCGACGGCCTGCGGAACAGGAAGGAGGACCTCGACTTCCTCGCGAAGTGGAAAAGCAAAGTCCCCGAAAAGGTCGTCCACGGCGGAAAGCCTTGGAGCCTGTGAAAGCGCGCGTCGGCAAATCCCTCTGAATACGTGGACAGAAGAGTCGAGTCAATCGCTGATTGATGGAAACCCTATAGCCAAGTCGGTTGGGCGCTGAATCTCGTGTGGGGACGTAGCCTAGCCAGGAGAGCCGTCAACGGCTTCGCCCTAGACAGGCATGGCGACAGGCTCCAGTGCGAAACACCAGAATGACACGACAACGTGGATGATATGGCAGTGGAGCGGCCCAAGACACCTGTAGATCGCCGGTTCAAGTCCGGCCGTCCCCATACTCCGAAATGAGAATGCAATCTGGATGAACGCTAAGCAAGCTAAATATAGCAAGCCAGGGCAACGGAACAAGATGGGAAGCGCCCTTAGAGATGTGACTGTTGCGTTTCTCTTGCTGTCGGTCATGCTAATCGTCCCGTTGAACTCCTTCGCAGCAAATGATTCGGTGACTGCGTCCATCGTCCCGACTTCGGTGGTTGGATCCGGGACTTTCACTGTTTCTGGATCTGTGACAGCCGCTTCGGGGAGCATAACGAATACGGCGGTGTTCCTCCGCGTCGTGAATCCGACCAACACGACAGTTGCGGTGGCGTCGGCTAATGTGACGGGGAGCGGGGCATCCGGAACCTACTCCAAGGGGTTCGTTGCGGGTGGATCTTCAAACTGGGTAGCTGGGACGTTCGAGGTAGTCGCAACCTACGGCACACTTTCCAGCGGCCAGCCCGCGACTGCCACTGTGACCTTCACCTACGCCTCGGCCACAACTACCACGACCAGCACTACAGCCACGGTCACGACCACGCTGACAACAACGACAACCTCGGTGAGCACGACGACATCGACGGTAACCGCGACGATGACCACGACATCGGTGTCTGTTCAGACATCCACAGTAACCTCCACGACTACAAGCACCACGACTACGTCGGCCATCGTGTTGACCACCAACGAAGCGCTGGTGGGCGGGGTGGCCCTGCTGGTGCTGATAATCGCGCTCGTCGGTCTTGCTGTTGTAAGGCGCAGATAGGCTGCTGCCTTCACCGAACTTCGGCTGAGAGCATGTCGATCTTCGTTATGATTCCGGCCATCCTGTCGCCTGAGGTGACAAGCACTGCCTGTACGAAGTTGAAGAGCGAGAAGAGCGCGTCGACCGGAGTGCTCACGTCGACGGTTGGGTAGCTCGCCTCAAGAAAGCGGGAGACTGGCCTTTCCAGTGATGTTCTAGGGTCCGCCTCTGTGCTCAGCAGTGCAACGATGTGTCCCTCCGAAATCGAGCCCACCAGCTGGGCTCCTGAGTAGACCGGAAGCTGGGATATTCCCCTCTTCCTCATCAGCTCGATGCAGTCTGAGATACTCGTGTTCGCTTGCACAGTGACCACGGGTTTTGACATTACGTCCGAGGCCTTCTTCGCTCCGGACTTGATCTGGACCCGCAGTGCATCCGCGATGGACTTGAGGGTGGTGAAGGACGGGTCTACCTGGCCAGCCTCTATCTTAGCAACCAGCGACTGGCTTATTCCAGCTGCTCTGGCAAGCGCTGACTGAGTAATCCCGAGCTGGACCCTGATTCTCTTGACGTGCCTCGGGTCAATGAGGGAGACTGACACGTGTAGAGCAAGGCTCCTTATTCATATATGAATCTTGATGTTGCAGCGCGAGTCGCGACTCTGCCCTGGGTCAGTGGAACTTTGGTCTGCCGTAGACGCCGTCGTAGCCGGGAACGACCTCAACCCTGTTCTCTCTAACCGCCAAGATTGCGTCTGCCACCGTTTTCTTGGTCACTCGAGTGAGCGCTTCGTGTTCCACTTCCAGCAGTACCGACAGTTCATTTTGGAACGCGCGTATCAGCTTGTCCTGTTCTTCGATGACGCCCTTGGCGTAGAGCCTGTTCACCCCCGTGGCGAAGGAGATTACCTCGTAGAGCGGGAGAAGCCGCTTGAAGGGGACGGCCCCCTGGGGAACAAAGCCTTCGGGCCTGTCCGCGAGCTGCTCGACCCTCTGAAGGACCCCTACGGTGAGCTTCTTCCCGCACTTCGGGCAAACGTTGCCAATTCCTTCCGAATCTGCTGGCGCGAGGGAGACACCGCATGATTTGTGGCCTGAATAGTGGTACTTCCCGTAGGCAGGGTCGACCTCTATGGTGTAGAGGAATCGCGACCTGTCCTTCGACCGAATACTGTCGAAGACTTCGCTGTAGGAGAGCTTGCTAACCTCGAACACGTTCGCTTCGCGGCCCAGTCTCCAGGGATTCGGTGAATGCGCGTCAGAGTTGGAAACGAGTGAGATGTTGTCCAGCTGCGACAACCTCCAATTCATGGGGGGGTCGGAGCTGAGGCCTGTCTCCACGGCGAAGATCTTTTTCGCCTGGTCTTGATAGCACTCCTTCAGGGAATCAAAACCCGACCTGCTGCCGAAAACTGAGAAGAATGGCGTCCATGCGTGCGCCGGAATCACAACTATGGAATCTGAGATGGTAGTCAGCCTCTCAAGGAGTTCTGGCGAGTCAATCCCTGTCAGCACCGGCCTGCCATCGGAAGCCAAGTCGCCGTATTTCGAAAGGACAGCGCTGACCAGGGCCGCGGTCTCGAAGTCTGGGGCGTAGATGAGGTGGTGCACCTTCCTCGTCCGCCCGTCCTGCTTGTAGATGGTGCTCACCTCGCCCGAAATCATCCACGTCACTCCAGCGTAGGAAAAGAGACCCGAGCCCGGGATCGGGTCCAGCTTGGATTTTATCTCATCGAACCAGAGCGGGTGCGTGAAGTCCCCCGTGCCTAGCAAGTTCAGACCCTTGGACTTCGCCCCGATGGCCATGTGTTCTAGGTCCATGTCCTTGGAAGTGGCCATCGCATACTTCGAGTGGAGCTGCAAGTCGGCCACGACGCGCATTATTCCCCTGAATCTCTGGACTGGTTAATTAACTGGCGACGAAGGATGACCTTCTTCGGTATTTTCGAAGGGCAGAGACTCTGTGATCAGAAGTTCGGCGGCAGATAGTTGTTCTGCCCCAGCCACTCCTCGTGGGCTTTGATGTAACGCCAGAGCACGTCGGCCCTATCGTCGTCGAAGTCCCATGGGGCGACGAGGACTATGTCGTGTTCTCTAATCCACACGCGCCTCTTCATCTTGCCCCTTATCCTGCAGAGGCGGATCTTGCCGTCTGTGCACTTTACCATGACGTGGTCTCCGCTAGAGATCTTGCTGACTCGGCCGAGTAGCTCGCCCTGCTCGGGCAGAACCAGCTCCTTCAGGTTGGCCTCGTTCAACACCTTGCGCTTGCCCATGTCACCTACGCTCCTGTTCTATCCAATTCAAGGCAGATCAATTCTCCAGCAACCGGCCTGGAGCCGGTTGTTCTGAGAAGCCCTTCGCGTTCTATTTAAGATATCTGACTGTTCAGATTGATTTGATGGACCGGCTGGGTCGTCGTTTCTTCGAAGGTGACACGGTGGAGGTGAGCAAGAAGCTCCTTGGCAGCGTCCTCGTTCGAGTCGTTCGCGGAAGAAGGATTTCTGGCAGAATCGTGGAAATCGAGGCCTACCGCGGCGCCGAGGACCCGGCTAGCCACGCATTCAGGGGAATGACTAGGAGAAACCGAGTGATGTTCGGGGAGCCGGGCCACGCCTACGTCTACTTCACCATGGGTATGCACTGGTGCCTCAATGTGACAACAGAGGAGCCAGGAAAGGCGGGTGCAGCGCTGATCAGGGCGCTCGAGCCGCTCGAAGGAATCGACTTCATGATGAGATTGAGGGGTCAGCGACGAATCGAAGACCTCACAAGCGGCCCCGCGAAACTCACCCAGGCACTGAAGATAGACGGAAAGATGAACGGGGAGGACCTGGCAGAGTCGCACAGGCTTTTCATTGAACGTGGTCAGATCGTAGAGGCGATTGGCGTGAGCTCAAGGGTGGGAATCAGCAGAGGCGCAGAGCACATGTGGAGGTTCTTCGAGCAAGGGAGCGGGTTCGTTTCAAAAGGAAAACCGTCGTGACGCAGAATCCATAACTAAGGCTCGACTTGAAGCGGACTCGTGGGGTCGTCGGCTAGACTGTGAATAACTTGACTTCGCAGGGCTAGTCTGGTCTAGGCTTCAAGCCTTGGGACTACGGGCAAGAGCGCTTGAGATCCCCGGTTCAAATCCGGGCGACCCCACTCAATCTCTTTGATTAACATCAGTTATCATACTGTTAAATACAATTGACAGCGACGTTTCGCCTCGTTGCAGGCAGCTCCTAGAAGAGTCAAGACAATCTACAGCGTCATTGCGTCGCCGCAGAGACTGGAGATTCTCCGCATCCTCAACATCAAAGGGCCATTGACTTACAGTGCGCTCAAGACGCTAGCAGGCTTCAAGTCGAAGAAGGAATCCGGAAAGTTCGCTTATCACCTCAGGAAGCTCGTCAAGCAGCTCCTCATCCAACTCAACAGGCAGGAGAGGAAGTACACTGTGACCAACCTCGGCAGGCTTGTGCTCAATCTGACGCGCCAGATCGAAGAACAGTCGCTCGTCGAGAGCGGCAAGCTCTACGTCAGGACCTCCCACCAGACAATGGAGGAATTCAACGCCAACAAGATCCTGCAGTCGTTGGTGAAGGAAGCTGGGATGCCTGTGGAGCTGGCCCAGAAGATCACGAGCGAGACCGAATCCAGGTTGTACAAGTTTCAGACGCAGTACCTCACAGCCCCGCTCATCAGAGAGATAGTCAACGCAATGCTCGTCGAGCACAGCCTCGAAGAGTATAGGCACAAGCTCACAAGGCTTGGCATGCCGATATACGACGTGACTCAGCTTCTCAACAAGGCCGGGGACGACGGGGGGAACGTGGAAACGCTGATCCATCAGACCGGAAAGCAGGTCTTTTCCGAATACCTGCTTCTTGAGCAACTCCCTCGCGACGTTGCAGACGCCCACCTCTCTGGAGACATCCACATCACGGACGCGGGATCGTGGGGGCTTACACCCGACACTGTGTTCGTCGACCTGCTTTCTGTGAGAAACGGTGGGATGAACCCGAGAGGGCGGATCCTGAACGCCTCGATGATTCCTAGCCCCGAGAACGTGGAGCGAGCGCTCAACATTGTGTTGAACATGTCGTCTATGCTCTGCAGAGAGGTCAGCGAAGAGATCACCTTCAGGAACTTCCTGCAGTACATCGGCCCGCTCTGCAAATCCAAGAGCAAGCGGGAAATGGAGACTCTGATGTTGCGGTTCTACGAAGCCATCGGGACTCCGGTCGCGGGATTGGAGAAGCCGGCCGTGAGCATAGACCTCAACCCGTTCCGCCACGACGACGTTGGTAGGGAGGTCATGGACAAGATGCTGGATTCGGCACTCTCCGCCTACCGGGGATACGTCGAGGAGACGCCCAGGCCCGACGTCCGCCTGTTGCTGGCAAAGCCAAACAGGGTCGACGAAACGAAGACTCTGAAGGACGCCGCGGCGATAATCTTCAACGGTGGGAGGATTGCGTTCTTCTCTTCCGACCAGAGGCGGAGCTTCAAGGGAGTGAATTCTGGGATTCTGCCGCAAGAGATGCAGGCCGACAACGTGAGCTTGCTGCACAACCTGAGCCTCAACATGCCGAGACTCGCGTACGACTCGAACCAGGATGAGACCTACTTCAGGGCGAAGCTTGCTCTCCTCATCGGGGTCGCTTCCGACGCCCTCGTTACCCGGCGGAGGCTGATAGAGCGGACCCTCAAGCGTGGCTTGCTGCCCGGCTTGGCTTCTGCGTCGGACGCGGTCACAACAGAAACCATGCCCCTGATAATGAACATGGTGGGCCTCGACGAGACGCTGGCGAGCCTAATCAGGGACCCCACAACAGGCTCGAGGTTCGCGCTGGCGGAGAAGATTGTCGAGACTGCAACCCAAGTGTCAAACGAAAAATCGACAAAAAGCGAAAGATTGGGTGCCGCGATGATAGACTTGGACGGCGCCGTGAGGCTGGCGAGCCTTGATGGCGAAAAGTACGGCAAGGCGAACATCCAACCGCTCGGTAAGAACGCCTATACGCAGTCTCAAAGGTTGACTTTGGCTGACCTCGAGAACCAGGAGAAGATGGTTTACGTTGGCAAGATCTCCGCCGGACTTCTGGGCGGTCTATCGGTGACTCTTGACGGTTCGGCCGATGATGTTAGGGGAATTTACAGCATGATTCTGAACGCGACGCCCAAGATTCCGTACTTCAAGGTCGACAGGTCCGTATCTGTCTGCAGGAATTGCGGCGCGAAGCTGCCCCAAAAATCCACCAGATGCCCGCAATGCAAGTCCGTCGCAACTGTTCAGTACTCGACCGCAGAATAATTCACTCGATTCAGTCGTTTTCTCTCGTTTGCAGTCAAAAAGAGTTCACCGTCGAGCGTCTCATGTCGTCGCCGTCACGTTAGTGTACACAGTGCTGTTGTCAAAGTAAGACCATCCGCGACTGACATATACGCCGCAGAACTATGGGTGCGAGGCTGAATTATGACGTCGATTGTTGAAGAGCCACGGGGCTCTGCGGATGCATCTGCATCCGCGAAGGAAGTGAAACTTCCATCGGAAACACTGGCTGCGTTCGGAGGAGATGAACTGCGCGCGAGGGTGTTCTACGAGAAGTACGCCCTAAGGGATGCGGAGGGAAGGCAGACTGAGAATACTCCTGACGATATGTGGCGCAGGGTAGCCGCGGAGCTCGCATCACCGGAGATTAGCGAGGAGAAGAGGAAGGAGTGGACCACGAAGTTCTACTGGCTGCTCCAGGACTGGCACTTCGTGCCTGGAGGCAGGATCCTGTTCGGCGCGGGGCAGCCCAGGAAGTCGACGCTCCTGAACTGTTACTACTTCGGCATCAAGGAGGACTCCATAGAGGCCATCTTCGAATGGTGCAAAGAGGCGGCAAGGACCTACAGCTACGGCGGGGGAGTGGGGACCGACATCTCTGTCCTGAGGCCGAAGGGAGCGCCGGTGAACAACTCGGCAATTTACAGCTCCGGGGCCGTCTCATTCATGGAGCTCCTATCGACCACCACGGGGACGATAGGCCAGGCGGGGAGGAGAGGGGCCCTGATGATAACGATTAAGGTGGACCACCCGGATGTCCTGGAATTCATCAACGTGAAGCGGGACCTGAAGAAGGTGAACTACGCGAACATATCCGTGAAGATCACCGACGACTTCATGAGGGCGGTGGAGAGCGACGGCGACTTCCTTCTCCACTTCAAGAACGACAAGGTGGAGGTCAACAAGACGGTGAGCGCCAGGCAAGTCTGGAAGCAGCTGATTAGAGGAGCCTGGGAATCCGACGAACCCGGCGTGCTATTCTGGGACTCCATCAAACGCGAATCGACCACGGAGTACGGCGGCATGGAGGTGCAGGGGGTGAACCCGTGCAGCGAGCAGACGCTCGAGCCCTACGGCTGCTGCTGCCTAGGCTCGGTGAACCTCAGTGCGTTCGTCGGCGCGCCGTTCTCGGAAAGGGCGAGCATCGACTGGGAGTCGCTGACGAGGGCCACACAGTACGCGGTCAGGTTCCTCGACAACGTACTGGACTACAACGCAGAAAAACATCCGCTTCCACAACAGAAGGCTGCGTCGCTCAGGAGCAGGAGGATAGGCGTCGGAATAACCGGACTGGGAGACATGCTGATCAAGTTGGGCCTCCGCTACGACGACGAATCGACGATAGAATTCGTGGACCATCTCTTCGAGAGAATAAAGAACGTGATCTACGAGTACTCGACGACCCTCGCCGAGGAGAAGGGGAGCTTCCCTGCCTTCGACGCGGAGAAGCACCTGGCACAGCCCTTTGTCAGCAGGCTGGACCCGCAGGTCAAGGAGAGGATAAGGACCAAGGGCATAAGGAACGCTGCTATCACGACGATACCGCCGGTCGGCTCTGGTTCGATACTCGCAGGCTGTTCGAGCGGCGTCGAGCCCGTCTTCGCGCTCTACTACACGCGGAGGAGCAAGTCCCTGAGCGAGGGCGAGTTCAAGGTGTTCCATCCCCTGGTCAAGGAACACATGGAAGTCTCCGGAATCGCGAGCGAGCAGAAGCTGCCAAGCTATTTCGTCACGGCGCACCAGATCAAACCAGAGATGAGAGTGAAGATGCAGGCCGCGATACAGAAGCACATCGACACCGCAATCTCGAGCACGGTAAACCTGCCGCAGGAGATAACCCCCGAGGAGGTCGAGGGGATATTCATGCTCGCGTGGAAGATGGGCTGCAAGGGAATCACCATCTATCGTGAAGGGAGCAGAGAGGGAATCTTGGAGACCGCGAGCACCGTGAAGAAGCAGGAAGCTCAGACGATGGAGCAAAGGGAATTCGAGAGACCCAAGGCGATGGAGGGCAGGACTCTGAAGCTGAAGCTACCGCAGGGAGGCATCTACGTGACAGCGAACATGGCGAACGGAGAGACCAAGGAAGTCTTCGTAACGCTCGGCAAGTCGGGAGGAGACGAAAAGGCCGACGCAGAAGCTCTCGGCAGGCTGATCAGTCTCTACCTCCAGCACGGAGGGGACATCAAGAACGTAATCTCGACGCTGAAAGGAATAAAGGGCAAGTACGTGTCCTGGGACGAAGGGACTCAGCTCCAGTCCATACCCGATGCGGTTGCGAAAGCCCTCGAGCTGCTGACGACAAACCACATCGTCAAGGAATCCTCCACGGCGGTGTCAACGCTGGGAGCCAGCGTCGGAGCGACATGCCCCGACTGCCATGAGAGCTCACTCGTCTTCGAGAATGGATGCTACAAGTGTAGCTCGTGCGGCTACAGCAAGTGCGAGTGAGCAGAGTCCACAAACGATTTAACGGCTGACGACCCACATCGGTCGTGAACAGGAAGGGGAACCTGGTGCTGCTCGTCATGGCGCTCACCGCAGTGGTGGTGACGCCGCTTGTGCTGGCGGGCGTCTATCTGGGCTACTACGTGGGAGCCCAAGTGGGCTTCTCCGGGTCCATCATGGCAATAGCGTTCTCGACGGCCGGTTTCCTTGCTGCCATCGCCATACTGACGAGGGCAATCGTTTGGCTGGTCGCCAGAGAGCAGCCTAAGAGCTGATCTTCTTCAGCGCGCTAGACTTCGCCTTTGCGATGGCGGCCTTGACTTTCGCCGCAGTATCCTCGTGCTCCTTGGTCACCTTCTCAGCGGCTGCCGAGTAGGCCTTCTCGGTCATGTCCTCGCTCATGCTCCGGCCTTCCTTTCGAGGACCTTCTTTACATGCTTTAGCCTGACGAACTCTTCGCGCTCCCTCTCTTCGAGGGTGGCTTGGATGTAGCGGATTGAATTCTGGTAGCGCGGGATTATCATGTACTCCAGGGCGTTGAGGAGCCGCTGGGTCCGCTCAAGTTCCTTTGCGAGCCTGAAGATGGCGTTTTCGAATTCTGCGGCCCTGAAGATTGAAGGGAGGACTTTCCTCATCTGTCTGGCGGCCCGGTCAACTGCTACGTTGGTGTCTGCGAAGCCGTATGTCATGCCCATCTCCTTCTCCGACATCGTGATGGAAGGCACGTCGACGTCGACTATCCTGCGCACGTTGACGTCGGCTTCCACCATGGGCGGAGTGTTCGCCGCCGTGCCTTCGAGCCGCAGGGGGCCGAGCTTGAGGTAGGCGTCGTAGAGTGCCAGGTATGCGTCGGCGAGTGGCTCGGAGATCTCGTCACGAGCCTTGCTGGCCTGCTGGATCATCTCATCGAGCCTCTTCAGCAGGACGTCGCGCTTGTCGTCTAGGACCTTCTTCACCCTCTGGGCGGTCTGGAGCCTTCGCCTCGTTCCGATGAGTTCGATCTTGGTTGGAAGGACGTTGGAGCCGGAAGCTACTGACATGGCTAACCAGCCGACTTGCCTTTGACGTAGTACTTCTTGATGAACTCTTCCTTGATGTTTGTCAGCTCGCTCTCCGGGAGGATGGAGAGTACGTCCCAGGCGATGCGGGCGGTGTCTTCGAATGTTCTGTTCTCGTCGTAGCCCTGGTTCAGGAACTTCTGCTCGAACTCGTCGCCGAACTGCAGGTACTTCAGGTCGGAGCCGGTGAGGCCCGACTTGCCAACGATTTCCGCCAGAGCCCTCAGCTCGACTGCGCGTGCGTAGGCGTTGTAGAGTTGGTTGCCAACCTGGTGGTGGTCCGCTCTCGCCCGCCCCTGCTTGATGACCACGCCGAGGGCCGGCCCCATCAGCCTGCTGAGGCTGGACAGGACGTAGACGGGAGGATAGATTCCCTTTCTGAACAAGTCCCTTGCCAAGAAGATCTGACCCTCGGTGATGTACCCCGTAAGGTCTGGTATGGGATGAGTGACGTCGTCGCTCGGCATGGAGAGAATCGGCATCTGAGTGATGCTGCCCTTCCTCCCCTTGATTCTTCCCGCGCGCTCATAGATGGTCGCCAGGTCGGTGTAGAGGTAACCCGGGAAGCCCTTCCGGCCCGGGACTTCCTCTCTTGCGGCTGAGATTTCACGCAGCGCCTCTGCGTAGTTGGTGATGTCTGTGATTATTACGAGCACGTGCATTCCAAGCTCGAATGCCAGGTACTCGGCTGCGGTGAGGGCGACGCGCGGAGTTATGATCCGTTCGATGGCCGGGTCGTCTGCAAGGTTGAGGTAGAGAACTGACCGACGGATCGCGCCCGACTCTGCGAGTGTCCGCTGGAAGAAGGTAGCGTCACTGCTCGCGACGCCGACCGCGGCGAATACCACCGCGAACTCCTCGCCCTCGCCGACCACCGTCGCCTGCCTTGCAATCTGCGCGGCGAGGTTGTTGTGGGGCATTCCCGCGCCAGAGAATATCGGGAGCTTCTGCCCCCTCACCAGTGTCAGCATTCCGTCGATGACGGAGACGCCAGTCTGGATGAGGTCGGTTGGGTAGTCCCTCCTTTCGGGGTTGATGGGCGAACCGTTCACGTCGAGGAAACTCTTCGCCACGGGGTCTGGTAGTCCGTCGATTGGTCTCCCGAGGCCGTTGAAGACCCGGCCTAGGAGTTGGTCTGAGACCGGGAGCTCCATAGTCTTCCCGAGGAACCGTGCTCTGGTTCCGCTTATCGAGACGCCGGAGGTCCCCTCGAAGACTTGGACGACTGCCTTGCCGATGCCTGTCTCGAGTACGCGCGCCAACCTCCTTCCTCCGCCCTCCTCCTCGATTTCCACGAGCTCGTCGAACGCAGCCCTCTCCACGCCGTCGACGACGAGGAGCGGACCCCTGATTTCGGCGACCTTGCTATACTCGACTCCGGACGCAGACCTGCTCATGCCGCCCTGACCTCTTGGACTCCTGAAAGCGACGCGAATTCGTTGAACATCTGTCTGGACAGCGCGTCCAGCTTGTCCAGCTCTTCTCCCTTGATTGCGAACTTCGCCCGTAGCATCGGTGCGACAACAGACATCCCTCTGATCTTGGGCAGGGGGACTCCGTTCCTCAGCGCCTTGAGAGCCTCTTGGTGGTATTGGACGAACATCTTCATCATCTTGAACTGCTTCTCGGGGCTGCAGTAGGCGTCGATGTCGTCGTAGGCGTTCTGCTGGAGGAAGCCTATCTGTATCATCCTGGCCACGTCGAGGATCAGCTTCTCCTCGTCTGGCAGGGCTTCGGGGCCTAGAAGCCGGACTATCTCCTTCAGGGCGTCCTCCCTCTGGAGGATTCCGTAGGCGTCAGACCTTAGCGTGAGCCACTCCTTGTCGACGTGCTCGCTCCACCACTTGCTCACGGACTCTATGTAGCCAGAGTAGGATGTCATCCAGTTGATTGATGGGTAGTGGCGCGAGTATGCGAGCCTCGCGTCGAGGGACCAGAAGGTCTTGACGAACCTGATCGTCTGAGAAGTGACAGGCTCCGTGAAGTCTCCGCCTGCGGGCGAAACCGCACCTATGAGTGTGATGGAACCTGTCCTTTCGGGCGTGCCGAGGATGCTGACGCGGCCCGCCCTCTCATAGAACTCCGCGAGCCTGGACGCCAGGTAGGACGGGTATCCTTCCTCTGCGGGCATCTCCTCGAGCCTCCCACTGATTTCGCGGAGCGCCTCGGCCCACCTGCTCGTGGAGTCGGCGACCAGTACGGTGTCATAGCCCATGTCCCTGTAGTATTCCGCCATGGTGACCCCTGTGTAGATGCTGGCCTCCCTTGCTGCCACAGGCATGTTGCTGACGTTGGCGATGAGAATCGTCCTCTCCATAAGAGGACGGCCAGACTGCGGGTCTATGAGTTCCGGGAACTCGACAAGGACCTCGGTCATTTCGTTTCCGCGTTCTCCGCAACCGATATGGAAAACGACCTTCGCGTCAGCGTACTTTGCGACGGAATGGAGGGTCACAGTCTTGCCCGTCCCGAAAGCACCTGGAATCGCCCCCGTCCCGCCCTTCGACATGGGGAAGAACGTGTCCAGGACCCTTTGTCCCGTGAGCAGCGGAATCGCCGGGTCAAGCCTTTCGCGGATCGGCCTCGGCGTCCTCACCGGCCATCGATGGTAGAGCATCAGCTCGTACTTCTTCCCTGACTTGTCTTCGACCGTCGCCACTGTCTCGTTGATCCTGTACTTGCCAGACTTTGTGACGTCCTTCAGCTTGCCCTTGGGTACGTGTGGCGGAACGAGAATCTTGTGGTCGATGAGCGGCGATTCTTTCACACTGCCGATGATACTGCCGCCTTCAATCTGGTCTCCAGCGTGCACCGAAGGTGTGAATTCCCATTGCTTGTCGAACGGAATGGAATCTGCTGTCACGCCCCGAGTGATGAACGCGCCCGCCTTCTTCGCGATGACGTCGAGTGGGCGCTGCAGTCCATCATAGATCTCTCCTATCATGCCAGGACCGAGGGTGGTTGATAGCGGCTGACCCGTTCCAACCACTGGTTCGGAAGGACGCAGGCCGCTGGTTGACTCGTACACTTGAACAAAGCCGATATCTCCTGTAAGCTTGATTACTTCCCCGACGAGCTTCTCCTCACCGACTTGGACCACCTCGTACATCTTGGCGGCCGACATGCCAGAAGCCTTCACAGCGGGGCCTGAAATCCACTCAATCTTGCCCTTGACTACCATCGAGAAAACAGGAGGCCCTTCATGCTTTGCTTGAAAAGCGTTATGATGGTTGGAAACTTTGGAGCCGGTCCTGAGGCGTGGGTCCTATTCGTTCTTCTGAGGAAGGCTATGCCCTGACGTGCGGGGCCTGTTTTCGCGCTTTTGCCCCAGCCCCGTGCCTCTTCCCGGCCCGTTTCTCAACCCAAGCCTCGTAGGTGTCCTCGGGCGGATTCCGGTGCTTGGCCTCACCGGGCGCCAACTTCTGTGTCCCCAGCCAGACTTCGGTGGAGTCCTTCGGCAGGTGCGTCTTCTCCCCCTTCTTCGACTCTCTCATTGATGGCTCTTGGATGCGTCCTGCGATATAAACGATGACGACCGCAGCGAAGGAAGGAGATCGCCCCCGAGACGCAAGTCAAGAGCATCAGTTTAACGGGAACCCCCATAGCATCCCGGTGGAGCATGAGCCTACCTTTCTTTCCATCGACTTCTGGTACGAAGCCAAGCGAGTTGCACGTCTACACTATCGAGGAATGTCAGGGCTGCAAGCAGAAAACGAAGCGGGACTTCAAGGTCGGCGATTACATCACAGGTGAGGCGGGAACGTGCGAGGAATGTCGTGGCAAGAAGATAATCGTCTCAATCTATGGCGAAAAGATGCCGAAGCGATGAGAGAGCCATGAAGCGTCGGGAACACTCCAGATTCTCCCCAGCGTCCTCTCCCGTCCTGGAATAGACGGCCTATTGGGTGACGACCCGAACCATGGGCTTCGGTTGAGATGGGGCACTTTGAGCAGGTGCGGCGGCAAATCCAGCCAGCTTCTGCTCTAGGGCAGTCTTCCTTCCCTTCAGCCCGCCCAACTCACCCTCCAACGCCTTCGCCTGCTTCTCCAGTTCCTTGAGCGCAACTTTCTGGCTTAGCGACTCGACCTCCCTCTGGACGGATTCCTTCTCCCTCGCTAGGCTGGCTATCCGTTCCTCGAGCTGAGCCTTCAAGGCCGCAAAGTCCTGAGTGGCTGACATGCCGCTGAAACAGCCATCTTCGCCATTTCTCAGGGAGGACAGAAAAGCCTTGATTGAGTCGTGAAGGTTGGTAGACCTCGAGGCGCCGGAGGGCGTCCGGGTCGCTTGGAAAACGCTTTGGGTAATTTAACAACATTATGGAGAGTTTCTGATGATTAAGCAAAAACACGAACTTTGGCGTTCCGCACGTCATGTACACCTATCAAAAGGTGAGGATAGGTCTGGCGATACTGTCGTTCGCCCTCCCACTCATCGTGGCCGCGGTGTTCGGCTTGTATGTCAGGCCGCTCGACGGAGATCCGATCGGCGGGGGAGTCCCAGGTTAGACTCCCCCTATGTTTTCTTTCGATGAATCGCTGAAACGGCCAGCTTCGCCTTCTTCAGGTCATAGGTCCATCCGTCCTTGAACATTTCGTAGGGGATGGTGAAAAGCGACGCTTCGTTCTTCTTTACGTATGACATTTGGACCTTATCGTTCAGGTCGGGGAGTTCAGAGTTCAGATAGTCGAGCGAAGTTGTTGCCTCACGGATGGGGGCGACCAGAAAGGCAGTGTAGGTCCCGTCCTTGAAGACGTATTCCGCCCAAAGGAAAGGTATCTTACTGACCACACGCTGTACTCTCGAGAAGGCGCCTCCCAAGTTTCTGAATGTCAGCCTTGTCTCGAGGACCGTGTGAGCGATGGAACGCTCGATGTCGTGCATCCATCTGAGATAGTAGCTCGGGATTAGCTTCTCTTCCTGCACGTGGGCCCTGTAGTGGTACTCCAGGGTCTTGGCATGCACCTTGACCTTCTTTGCGATCGAGACGAGGTGCTGAAGCGAATCAATCTGCAGTTCCTTGATCAGGAGCAGGTCATAGAGGTCAATCTTGGCGGGCGGAACGGCTCCTTGGGGCCTCATTTCCGACCCCTTGCCCTGCTTCACCAAGTTCCAATCGACCTGCCAAGTACCGGACTTGAAGTCGAAGAAGCCTGGATCCAACTTGTTTATTCGGCTGACCACTGTCTCTTTCATGTCAAAATCCAAAAGGATTCCTGACCGTTTCATGTGCGCGAGCAACTCTGCGTGCTGGCTCTTCTTGCCGTCGGGCACGGCGAACATGCAGGTGAATTCCCCCTGAGGCAGCAGCTTGCCGTAGTAGGTCAGGTATGCGGACTTGCTCAACGCCTCTAGGAGAGCCTTCGTGCTCCCTCCGAACTTGGGAGAGAAGCTAAGGTCTGCCCAGATTGGCACAAGACCGAGCTTCCTGTAGTCGACCTCGGCGTGAATCCTGATTCCTAGTTTCTTGAATTGCCTTTTCACTTTATACCTGATGGTCTCCGGATGAGCTCCAGTCATCCGTGAGAGCATGGCGATGTTTCTAGGGCCGACTTCCTGAATCGAGCGAACAAGTTTCTCCTCGATTCGCTCGTTCTTCTTCAGAGTGCGGACAACTGGGTGCTGCCCTGTCAAGACACTCGCGGCTCCTCGTGAATTGGCTAATTAACGTTCTGGAGCGGAAAACCAGGTCTTCGTCTCCCGAAAACTAACGAACGCTAAATCCGTCGACAGATCGGTGCCGAATAAAGTTCAGCCGTTAAGCAGAGCCGCGACTTCCTTCCTGAGAGTCGGGCGAAGCCTCTCGAGGCGAGCCTCGAAGGTGTTGTCGAATCGGATTGTTTTGTCTGGTGTCGAAAGCACAACCCCGCCAATCGTGTCCAGTCTTTTGTCTCCCGGCGTCAACCGGCCTCGTTCGCCCTTGATTCCCTTGGCGATGGAGAACACTTCCTTGGAATCCTTCGAGTTTGCCGATACGAGCGCATTCGGACCAATCACGTCTATCGCTTCTGCAAGAAGTTTTCTCAGCGATGCTTGATATCGTTTGTTTTCCAACTTGGGGATCTGCGAAACCGCGCTGGAGAACACATCTTCGACTGCCAGTTCTAGGACCTTCAGCTGTGAGTTCCGAGCCTCGAGCTCGGCAGCCCCGATGATTTGCCGCTGCAGTGCCTCCGCTTGCTTGGTGCTCGTTTCGAGTACCTTGGAGGCGGCTTCGGCGGTTTCCCTCTTCGAAGCCAGAACAAGGGCAAGAGACTGCTCCCTTCCCTCCTGGAGCTCGGTCATGACTTCGACCTCGAATTCGCCAGCGACCTTCTGAAGTGTTGCCTCCGTAGCGCTGCTCAAACTCATTACACTCCCAGTATTGCGCGGAGCATCGCTCTGTACTCGACCTTCTCCGCCTTGCTCCCAGGACCGGGGACGGCGTAAATCAGAGGAACCGCATTCTTGGTTCTCATTGCTGTGAGCTCGTCGCCTATCGGCTTCGCAACGTCATCGCTTACCATGATGAGACCGACGGCAGGGTCGGCCGCGAGCTTCCGTATCTTCTCGAGAGCGTCCTCCGGAGAGGAAGTGTACTCGCCGTTCGTACCCGCGAGGACGAATCCGGTGACGAAAGCTTTGCCCCCCACAGCGACTACCTTCATTGTTCCTCCCCCAAGAGCCGTCTGAGCACCAGCTCGGAAGCCTCTTTCTTGTGCTTCGCAATCGAATCGGCGAACTTGTTCGTTGACGCTCGGCCCCTCTTTCTGATCTCCTCGGCCTCTGCCTCGGCCTCGGCCTTCGCTTTTGAGAGCCGTTCGTTCGCTATGTTTTGCGCATCCGTCAGCGCACGAGTCTTGGCTGCCTCCGCCCAGTCCCCCGCGTCCTTAATCATCTTCTTTTTGGCTTCCATCGCATCGGCTTTCACTTTGTCAAGCTCGGCCTCGAACTCCGCGAGCGCCTTGACTGTGTCTGCGATGGTCTGAGGCATGTGGGAATTGAACGCGCTGGGACGGTTTTGCGTAATTAAACGTTCAGCTCTCGGAAGGCAAAACGTCCTTCACAAGAGAACTAACAGAACCCGCACGTCATCGTTGACAAGAACGCAACTGACCCGAGGACGGCACTTGTCACCGCGAGGGCGGCCAATCCCCACCCCGTGCGCCGCGAACCCCGCCTGAAGAGGGTAACTGCGAAGACGACTTCCACCAAGAGGTACACTATGAAGAAGAAGGGCAGATCCGAGACGACATCAGAAGGATCGTAAATCGGTGGAAACTGGCCCGTAAGGGAAGTGAGGAGCAATCCTACGAAAAAGGACGGTAGGCCCGGCGGTAGAAGGATGGCTAGTACAATACCTATGGCAAGAATAGTCCTGTTCTTCACGTCACACCGCCCCTCAAGCGGACCTGTTGGATGACTTCGGGGCCATTGGCTGCTAACAGAATTGGTTGCTCCGAGATACCGAAGGGCCCATCATCCTGGTTCACCGCGCGTGTCACATTGTAGGACCCATTAGGAGGTGAGCTTCAGTATTGCCCTGGCGACTTCGCCATCCGACTCCTCCAGAGCGGCCATCGCTTTTTCCTTAGAGACGTTTGCCTGCTGCTGAACCAAGAGAACGTCCTCTTCGTTGAACGCTTCCTTCTCGACTTCGACTTCCTCGACTTCGCCAATCACCTGGAAGATCCTGTTACCTTGCGCGTTCACCTCTGAGACCGAGGCGTCTTTGATGTGCATCTCTTTGTCCGACGTCCGGATGATGACCTCTTGGACACCAGGAATCTCTTTCATGTTGATTCCCATTCGTTCCATGGCTCTGCGAGCCTGTCTGTTGTCCATCTTCATGTCCTCAGACCTTCCCTGACCTTGACCGCCGCCCCAGTCTTAAACTGTTGGATGAATTCGCCCGCCATCACCGAAGTTCCCACGCCGATGACCCTGCCCGACTTGTCCAGTACTGCCACATCGTCCCTCGGCCGAATTCTGATTCCAGCCTTCGTGACGAACTTGCAGAAGACGGACTTGCCTCCTTTGACAAAAGGAACGGCGTCGTCATCGACGGTCACGCAGTTCTGGAGGAACGAAGGACTCTTGGACAAGAGGGCAGCACCATATACCGAAAGTGCCATGGAGCCGCTTGGCCTTACTGTCGCAAACAGTTTCTCGTTGTGGAAGACGAGCTTCACCCTCCCTGATCTTCTCGAGTACAACAATTTCATTCCCGCCTTTGGAATCGCTTTGCTCACGCCTCTTCCGAATAGGTAGTCGACCATTATTGAGAGCCTTCTCCTTTCGTCTGCCTGTTGCATCTTTTTTGGACAGATGATGCGGTTGAATAAAAGTGAAGGCGAGCTGTGTCCGCTTAAATATCGACGGAGCGCGATGGGACCGGTTGGCCGACCCGCTCGTGCTGACATTCCTGGCGTACGCGCATATTCTCTCCGCGGTTGGGTGGCTCGGAGGTAGCCTTCTTACCGCGTTTGTCATCGGCCCCAGTCTCCAAACTTTGTCCGCACCGTCGCGACTCGAATTCCTGGCAAAGGTGATACCCAGGATAGTAAGGTACGTGTATGGTATGATTGCGGGGACGATCGTCTTCGGGCTCCTTCTTCTCTACACTTTCGTTGGAGGCGACTTCTCGATGCTGTCCCCTTCCACGCCCTTCGGCGTCGGGGTCTCGGCTGGGATGCTCGTCGCAGTGGTAGTAGTCGTCCTTGCGACAACGGTGGTCTTTCCATCGTTCAACAAGGTGGCGTCTCTCGCAAACGGCGTGCTCAAAAGCGGCGGGCAGCCCCCGCCGCCGGAGTTGGCGAAGTACGCGAATAGGGCTCGTGTGGGTTCGATGGTGGGCGCCATTCTGCTTCTTATCGTTCTGGTCTTGATGGTCTCCGCAGGCTTCTACTGAGACTCCCCGTCGTCGGAGAACTTATCCGTCGCGCGCCCGCCCAAACGAGCGAAGCAAGCGAAACATCTTGTCAAAGGCACTGCTGATTCACTACCCCGACAAGTACGTGGAAGAAGAAGCGGTAGCACTGGCGAAGGCTGGAGGATACGAGCCAGCCGCCCAACTTACTCAGAGATACCTCGACCACGCGCGATATGGCATGGGAAACGGCAAGGCGGAAGAAGCTGCAACCATCGTCCATGAGCGAGAGATCGGCACCATACTTTTCGACGGCGCTCTCAATGCGTCCCAGACGTACAACCTGGCGAAGCTCTGCAAGGTCGAAGTCAAAGACCGGGAGAAGCTGATACTGGAGATTTTCGCCAAGAGAGCAACCACGGCGGAGGCGAAGCTGCAAGTGGAGCTTGCCGAGCTGAAGTACGAGCTTCCTCGTGCTAGGGACAAGGTGAGGAAGGCCAAGTCGGGTGAACAGCCAGGTTTCTTCGGGCTCGGCAAGTACGAGGTGGACGTGTATGTGCGAATGATGAAGAAGAGGATGGTGACACTAAAGCGCAAGGTGGACGAGGTCAAGAAAAGACGTGAACTCCTTCTCAACCACAGGGTAAGGACCGGCCACCAAACCGTTGCCCTCACCGGGTACACTGGGGCGGGAAAGACGACGCTCTTCAACAGACTGACCGGGGAATCGAAGGAGGTGAACGCGGGCGTATTCACAACGCTCAGTCCGACCGCAAGAGGCATAGTCGTAGGAGACAGGCGGGTGCTGCTCTCGGACACAGTCGGCTTCATAAGCCGGTTGCCGCCGTTCCTCATCGAGGCGTTCAAGTCCACCCTCGAAGAGGTCTCGTACGCTTCTGTCGTCCTTGTCCTAGTAGACTCGAGCGAGCCAATCGAGAAGATGGCAACGAGCCACCTGAGCTGCATGAGGACTCTATCGGAACTCGAAGTGCCCGAGGCGCGGATACTCACGGTGATGAACAAGGTGGACCTGGTGGGGGAAGAGGAGCTGGACGAGAAGCTGACGAAGGCGGGGATAAAGGAGACAGTGCAGATCTCGGCAAGGACGGGCAAAGGGTTGCCCGAGCTGCTTCACCTAATCGGAGAGAGAGTTTCGCAGAACCATGAGGAGGACGCGAGTGTCGAAGTTGCCTGAGAGGAGTATTACTGTACTGCGGCTCGGTCAGAGGTACGTCCGCGACGACAGGACCTTAACGCATCTGTGCCTCGTTTCGAGAGCGCTCGGCGCAGAGACGATCTACTTGGAAGAGGTCGAGAAGGACATCCCAGCGACCGTGGAAGAAGTCAACAAGACTTGGGGAGGAGACTTCGGAGTGGTCATCGGCAGGCCCTCGAAGAAAGTGATGGCCGAGGCGAAAGCGGAAGGACGGAAGGTGGTTCACCTTACGATGTACGGCATCCCCCTTCAGGATAAGATTGATGAGCTGCGCCGCGCCGAAAAAATCCTGGTTGTCGTCGGAGGGCCCAAGGTGCCCGGTTACGTCTACCACTCGGCAGACTACAACATCGCAGTGACATCGCAGCCTCACTCGGAAATCGCAGCACTCGCGATATTGTTGCACGAAGTTCAGAACGGAGAAGAGCTTAAGAGGAACTTCGGGAAAAGTAAGCTGAGAATAGTCCCCTCAGCCAGGGGAAAGAGGGTTCTCGAGTCATGAAAATCGAATACGAGGATACTTTCGTAAAGGTCGCCGGCCTGATTGGAGGGCCCGACTACGTGAGGGTGGCGAGGGCGCTGCTCAACAACGAGAACGCCACAGACGAGGAGATAGCGTCGGCCACGGGGTTGAAGATCAAGACCGTGCGGAAGGCCCTCTACGACCTGTTCGGCAGGAGCCTGATTACCGGCGTCAGGGTCAGGGACCCAAAGCGGGGATGGTTCGTGTACAGGTGGAAGGCCCAGAGGGACCAGACAGATGGGTTCATCCAGACCCAAAGGAGGAAGATTCTGAACAGGCTGAAGCAGAGACTCGACTGGGAGGAGACGCACGAGTTCTACCACTGTGGGACTCCGACGTGCCAGACGAGGACCTTTGAGGTCGCAATGGAGAATTTCTTCAAGTGCCCGACGTGTTCGAAGCCCCTGAACAGGCTCGACAACGCCGAGCTGAAATCCGCGCTCCGATGGAAGATAAGCCAGCTGGGAGAGGAGCTCGCCAAGTGATCCCCTCCGAGGGGGAAGCTCTGGCGCTGCACAAGAAATACAGAAGCAACGAGAGGATAGTAGCTCACTGCAAGACTGTCGCCGAGGTGGCGATGGTGATATCGAGCGAGTTCGAAGGGCAGGGCAAGAAGGTCGATTCGAAGGCGGTTCTGGCGGCGGCTCTTCTCCACGACATCGGACGTTCGAGAATTCAGACTGTTAGGCACGGGTTCGAGGGGTCTGAGATAGTCAGAGAAGAGGGCGTTGACCAGAAGGTCGTGGAGGCCGTGAAGAGGCACGTTGGGGCCGGCATCTCTTCCCCGGAGGCGAAGGCGCTGGGGCTTCCTGACATGGACTTCATACCCCGAACACTGGAGGAGAGGATAGTGTGCTTCGCGGACAAGATGGTCGACTCGGACGTGGTGAGGCCATTCAACGGCGAGGTGCAGCGATTCATCAAGAAGGGGCACGACGTCGCGAGGTTGCTCGAGCTGAAGAAGGGACTGGCGGAGGAGCTGGGCTTCGACCCGGAGAAGCTGGTCCTCAGGAAACTTAATCAGCAGCAGTAGGAGGCAGCGGCTCCGATGCCGGCTTGCATCTGCAGAGTGTGCAGGCACCTGAACTACGAGAGCTGCTCCAAGTGCAGCTGTTGCTCTTACAACAGGGCTGCCTGCATGGAGAAGCCAACGTCCATCGGCTGACAAACAGGGAGGTTAACAGTAGAAAGCTGGTGTTAGTCCACGAAGCCCTTCCCGCTAGAGGATGGCAATCAATTCGAATTGGGATGGTTTGTTGGACTGATGGATGGCGAGGGATTCATTCACGTTCACTATCGAAAGAACAGGAACACGACCCACCCTAGACTGAGAATATACAGCACCACCAAGGAGATAATCGTGGAAGCTTGCAGACTACTAGGAATAAACCCGTATCCGCGGCGAGATCACGGAAAGCTTGTAGGATGGTATGCGCAAATCAGTGAGTTGAAAGCGATAAAGGTTTTGGACATGATCGCTCCCCTTCTGAAAGAACCTTCGAAGCGGTGCCGCGCGCGAAGAATTCTGAGGGGTTTTGGCAATTCGGGAACCATGAACGGCCTTCACAGATCGGTTGATTACTTCGAAGGCTGTCCGCCGCCAACAAGGTTGAGGAAGCCTAGAAGCGTATAATAGCGGGACTTTCGGCGTCCATCGAAGCGAGGTGGGGAAGCCAGGTGCTTCGAAAAGAAGCTGGCAATACATCCCGGCGGGCTCATAACCCGCAGAACGGTGGTTCAAAGGGGGACAACCCCTGAAACTCCACCCCTCGCTAATATTGGAATGTTCCTCGCCCTGACTTCGCCAGTTTGTGGGAGTTGGACCGAGTTCCTTATCGTGGGGTCGACCGGATTTGAACCCGCCATTTTGCACAAGTTCACTTGACCGTGGATAAGCATCGTCACTAGTCAAATGCGCTCGCTGGCTTGCTGTATTGTGACTCGGTTACTGACAAGGCGCGAAGAGTAAATTTCTGCGGTATCTGATTGAGCCGAAGAGTCAGCGTTTTAACCGACCTCTGTCCAACTGGCAATGAGAAATGCGTCCCACTTCCGTGGACAAGCCGGCGAACTTGAGGAGGAGAGCCTCCTCCGGAGTCTTGAAGCACAGGGATGTACTCTGGCTTATTGCCGTCTCGGCGCTGCTCGTCGTCGTGCTTGGCCATTCGGAGTCGGGCCAGCTCGCGGGCCTCAAGAACCTCGGGCCGGGCGGAAACGCTGGGCTCGGCCTCGGGAGCTCCTCGTCCGGGACAAACGAGTCGTTTGCGATAGGGATCAATATACCAGGGAACTTCTCTCTCCCGCCTTCGTCTCCTCAAGGGTTCTATCCGCAGCCCTTCAGAATCCCGATTCCCAACTCGTACTGGCTCCTGTACGTCCTGTCGGGGCTAGCCGCGCTCTCGGCGCTCTGGTTCTTCCTGCGTAGCTCGAAGGCAGGTAGCGTGTACGACTTCGCAGCTGACCTTGAAGGACTCGAGAAAGCTAGGCGGATGCTCGAGGGGTCTTGGTCTTATCGCCTCCGGAACGCCGCGGTCGTGAACTACTACCTCCTTGTGCGGAAGATGGGCGCCCAGTTAGGCGTGAAGGAGGCAACCCATGAGACTGCTAAGGAGTACCTTGACCGTGTCTCCCTGGAGCTGAAGGTGGATCTGACGCAGAGCCGCAGGTTCGCGGACGTGTTCAGCAGGGCAAGATACGGGCTCGAGCTGACAGACTCGGAGATACAGGAGGCGTCGAAGTTCATGGGAGGGTTCGTCGAAGGAATCAGGAGGACGACGAAGGTTGGTTAAGCGGGTCCGCGTCTACATCGCCGGAACCATCCTGCTCGCTGCCGCTGCTGGCCTTTTCTTGTCGCCATACTTCATTATAGACGCGATACTGGTGACGTACCTCGCTTTCTTCGTAGGCGTGATGGCGCTGACAAAAGGGGAGCTTCCCGCTTGGGCCTCGAAGAACAAACCGAACTCGATGAGCAAGATAGCGTACTACGCCAGGTGGATGAAGGCGGACAAGCTGGACTCGAACGATATGAAAATGCTCAGCCCTTTCATGAAGGCGGTCGTTTCGGAGAAAGACCGGGCGAGCATCTCCGAGGAGCGCCTGCGCACGCTTCGAGAGACGACCTGAGGCGGCCCCTCCTAGCCAGCAAGCGCAAGGTCGGAGCGGAGAGATACCCCCATCCTCGAGCTCGGACGCTGAAGACTCGAAGAAGGGGGACGGTAAATTTCCTTATCTTGCAGGCTGAGCTGACGCATCGTCGTGGACACCAGCGCCTTTCAAACCTTCACGGACAGACTGGTCAGGTCCGTGTCCAAAGCCATCGTGGGGAAAGAAGCGGTGGTCGAGATGGTCGCCTACGATCTGGTAGTCGGGGGACACGTGCTCTTCGAGGACAATCCTGGCCTGGGGAAGACCACGCTCGCCAAGGCCGTGGCCAAGTCACTAGGGTGCGAGTTCAAGCGGGTCCAGTTCACAGCCGACCTTCTCCCGGCGGACGTCACTGGCGCGTTCGTACTTGACGCCGGCAATGCCTTCCGCTTCTTGAAGGGGCCGATCTTCACGCAGATACTGCTCGCGGACGAGATCAACAGGTCGCCCCCCAAGACTCAGTCGGCCCTCCTCGAAGCGATGCAGGAGCGACAGGTGACAGCCGAGAACCAGACCTTCCATCTCCCGGCACCCTTCGCGGTCTTCGCGACCCAGAACCCGATTGAGTACGAGGGGACCTACCCGCTTCCAGAGGCTCAGATGGACAGGTTCACGGTGAGGCTCAGGATGGGCTACCCCAGCTTCGACGACGAGGTCACGATCATAGGGACGAAGCACTCTCCGGTCGACGACCTCGAGTCCGTCACCAAGGAGTTCGCGCCCGCTGACCTCCTCGCCCTTCAGTCACAACTCGACGGCGTCTACGTCGACAACGACCTGAGGAAGTACATCGTGAGCCTAATCTTTGAGACTCGGTCCTCCGAGGGAGTAGAGGTCGGTGTCAGCCCTCGTGGTTCAATCCAGCTCTTCAGGATGTGCATGGCCAAGGCGGCCTGCAGCGGGCGGGACTTTGTGACACCCGACGACGTGAAGGAGCTCGCCGTCCCAGTCCTAGCTCACCGGCTGGTCCTGTCGCCGGACTCGGAGGTCAAAGGGACGACCCAGGCCTCGATCATCCAGGGGGCGCTCAAACGGGTTCCAGTGCCGAAGGTCGTGGGCCCTGAAGAATAAGCTCGTCCTCACGATAGTGGTTGCGGCCGTGGGCGTCTGGGCCTCCGTCGTCGCTTCGTCGCCCATTGGACTCGCGGCCATCCCCGCGCTCCTGTACGTGGCGCTGGACCTCGGCCTGCCCGCAGGCGCCTCGGGGGAGTTCATGCTGAAGGCGTCCCGGACGCTCAGGGACCCAAAGGCACTGGTGAACGAGCGTGTCTTGGTCGAACTAAGACTCTCCAATCAGGGCGTCCCGATAAAGAGGCTCATGCTCGAGGATGAGGTCCCACGAGGCGTCACCATCGCGCGGGGCTCTAGTCGCCTTGTCTGCTCCCTGGAGGCAGGTGAGACAGCCACAATGCGATACGAGGTGACGGTCAAGGAGCCGAGGGAAGCCGTCTTCACGGAGTGCCGGGTCAGCATCCAGTCGAGGTTCGCGCTCGGGGAGAGGAGGGTAACGCTCAGTGCGCCCGCAACCCTTCGCGTCTATCCCAAGCTCGTCACTAGGAGGGTCGAGACTGGCAGGTCAATGTCTTTCAGCTGGACAGGATCCTCCCCTTCGAGGTACAAGGGAGGACGTGTCGAGTTCACCGATATCAGGAACTACGTCGTGGGCGACCCGATAAGAGACATCAACTGGAGGGCGACCGCCCGACTAGGCAGGAGGGTCGTCAACGAGTGGAAGTCTGAGAGAGGGCAGGACTGCATAATCGTGGTAGACTTCTTTGCCGGGAGTCTTGCGAGGGTGGGGGAGTGGAGCGCGAGGCCCGATGTGATAAGCTGCGCCTACGAACTCGGGAGCTCCCTGCTCTCAGCGAGCAACAGGGTCGGCATGCTCATCCTCGGCGACGTGGCCTCCAAGGTCAGGCCTGGGTTCGGTTCGAGGCAACTGAGGATAATGCTCGACCACATGGTCACCACACGGGAGGGGACGGTCTGGAGGTTCGAGGACCTGGACCACTTCCTCGAGACATTCTTCAGAAGGCAGTACGGGACGCGCGGAGGAACTCTTTTCCTCGTGTCTGCCTCGCCGAGCGTTTCGCTCCTCGAGTCCGAACGGCTCCTGTCGGGAAAGGGCTTCGACTGCAACAGTGTGCTGGTCGACACCCTCGTCACGCAGAAGACGGCGCTGGTGGCTGCGAAGTCGCTGACGCAGGAAGAGGCGCTCCTAGGACTTCGAGTCGCGACCGCCGAGTTTCGTTGGTTCGAGGACATGTTCAGGAGGTTCTCAGAGGTCTACGAGTGGAGGAGAGAGACTGGGTTCGCCAAGCTGGAGGAGGCGAGGAGGAGATGAGCAGGAGACCGCTGGCGGCAGTTGCATTTCTGATTATCCTTGTCGCCGCGATAGCCGAGCCCACGCCTATCGTATTGCTTCTTCTTGCGAGCGGCGCCGTGTCGCTATCGCTGGGCTACAGGTTCCGCCGGTCGTTCCTGACGGTTCTTGCCGTCTGGCTCCTCTACTTCCCTCTGGGCGGCCTTCTGGAAGGAGCTGTGGGGGCCGTCTGGGGATTCCTCTCGGCCGCCGTAATCGTCGTAGTGCTCGGTGAGCGGCTCAGCTTGGAGAGCGACCTTTCCTGGGTCCTAGAGGCGGAGGCGGGAGTCGACGCGGAGGCGGAGAGGCGAGCCACGAGGCTGAAGTCGACCCATGGGAAGTCGCTCAAACTCTACATAGTGCTATGTGTCGCAGTTGTTGGGGTCTCCGTACCAGCCGCTGCGTTTCTCTCCTACGCGCCCGTACTGATTGCGGCGGTAGTGTTGCTGATGTTCGCAACGTATTCCTACGTAATGCGTCATGACCCGATAGCGCTGCCTTGAAGGCTGATTGGGACCCCTCGCTACTCTTTTATCAAAACAATCCGGAGTGCGTGACATCACATGCGCGGTTCCAGGTCCGACCTTCCCAAGACGGTAGACGAAAGAGAGCTGACGATACGAGAAAGCGATTGGGGAGAGATCCACGTGAGCTTGATTGTCTGTCACAGGAGATTGGATATCGGTCCGGTTCTCAAGGGACTTCCGGACGACCTTTGCCAGTGCCCGCACTGGGGATTCGTCGTGAAGGGAAAGAAGCTTGTGAAGTACAAGGACCATACGGAAGTCCTGAGGGGGGGAGACGCCTACTACATGGCCCCTGGACACACCACCATCACGAACGCGGGAACGGAGTGGGTTGAATTCAGCCCGAGAAAGAGGCTGAACGCCACCAACAGGGCGGTACAGAGAAACCTGGCCAGGCTGAGAAGCGGTAGATGACGAACAGACCACCGTCGAAGGGTGATTCAACGAAGTCGGTCCATGAAGGAGAGCCTTTCGACGAAGAGACCGGGTCACTCGTCTCCCCGATCTACCAGACGTCAACTTTCGCCTTCTCCAAGGCCGCAGCGGTCGGACCCGCGGTAAAGGGCGAGAGCGGAGCTTACGTCTATTCGAGATGGGACAACCCAACGGTCGTGAGGCTGGAACGGAAACTCGCTGGTTTCGAGCATGGGGAGGATGCCGCCTTCTTCTCCTCTGGCATGGCGGCCATCTCCACCGCCATCTTTGCCTTCGTCAAGAAAGGAATCCACGTGCTTGCGGCAAGGGACCTCTACGGGGGGACATACAACATGCTACATGACTTCCTCCCGGGCCTCGGCCTGGAGACAACTCTCGTGGACACGAAGAGCGTCGCCGAGATGGAGTCAGCCATCAGGAAGGAGACGAAGGTCGTCTACATGGAGACCCCGACCAACCCGACGCTGAAAATCGTGGACATCAAAAAGATGGCGAAGCTGGCGCACGAGAACGGCGCACTGCTGTTCGTGGACAACACGTTCGCTTCGCCGATTAACCAGAACCCCATCCTGCTTGGCGCGGACGTTGTGCTGCACAGCGCGACCAAGTACCTCAACGGGCACGCCGACGTGACAGCGGGAGCCGCTGTGGCGAACAAGGAGAACGTGAAGAAGATCAAGATGATGAGGAGGGACCTGGGAGGAACTCTCGACCCGCACGCCGCTTGGCTCACCCTTCGCGGCATGAAGACCATGGCTCTCAGAGTCAAGAGACAGAACGAGAACGCCCAGGCGCTCGCAGAGTTCCTCGCCGGGCACGAGAAGGTGAAACTTGTCAACTACCCTGGGCTCAAGACCCATCCGCAGCACAAGCTCGCAGAGAGGCAGATGGCCGGCTTCGGCGGCATGATTAGCTTCGAACTGAAGGGCACACTAGAGGACGCGATGAAGCTCACCGAGTCTCTGAAGGTCGGAACTCTCGCCGCCAGCTTAGGAGGTGTCGCTACCCTGGTGTCCCAGCCGGCTGCGATGACTCACACCCAGCTGGCTCCTGAAGAGAGGGCGAAGACCGGCATCCCCGACACACTCATTAGGCTCTCCGTCGGAATCGAGGACATCGAAGACCTGGTCAGCGACTTCGAGCGAGCACTCGCATCTGTCTGACCTCCCCACCAAGCCAGCCCTCCACCTCTCTGAACCTTTTTCCAGCGACCTCGTTCCCGTAGCGAATCAGTGGCTTCGTAAGGTGTCTGTTCGCTCGCGGAGATGCGCCGTAGGTGCCGCGAACCACCCCTGATTCACCGTGACTTCGAGCTAGCTTGAGCACATCCAACCTCTCGACGTTGAGGACCTTAGGGTGAATGGATGTGGCCTTCCTCACTCCGCCGTAGACTCTGACCGCATCACCCTCCCGTAGCCTTCGCGCGACTCTTCTCAGATCCCCCGTCGGCTCATAGACAGCGCAAAGGTGTTTGATTCTGCCTGAGCGGAGGGCGAGGTATACGTGTCCCCCGGGTCCGACGCTGACCCCGTCGACTCGTCCTTCGGTCCAGCCTGCCGAGTAGACCTTCCAGTCGAGCTTGTTGGCGAGGTGTGCATCTGTGTGCTGGTTAGATACGTAAATCATGTGCCCATCGAGGGATTCGCTGTAGGCCAGCATACGAAAAGCTGACAGAACCGCCGCTGGAGAAGCCCCCCTCACGCCTGCGAACACTGGGTCGGGGCCGTGAGGCGCTATCAGGACCTTTCTCTTTTGGTAGTCGTAGTTGTTGAAGGTATGCGGGAACGTTGCCGCGTCCATCTTTCGGACCGACGAGGCATCGATGTCCCTCGGCTGGCCCCAGTTCTCCTTCTTCCTGTATGAGATCAGCTCGTAGGTATGATCGTATTCTTCGTCGAAAGCCAGCGAGGAAGCCGCGCCCACTAGACCCATGCCGTTGCCCTGCGTCCAGAACCTGACCTTGTGCTGACGAAGGAACTTCGATACCCTGTGGACGTTGACTACGCCGTGAAGGGCGTCGAGGTAGAACCGTGTAAGCCGCTTTGCCAGATTGGGATCTTGCAGGAAGACGAGACCGGTGTTGGCGCCGCCCTCCTCATCTGAGAACTCGGTCGTAATTGCGCACAGGTGCTCGAACGTCCGGTCAGGGTTCTTCGTTTCGACTTGGAGGCAGACCGCGGCGTTACCTCGTGTCTTGAAGGGGATGTTCGGATTCAACCTCACGAGCCTCGGGTATGGCAGGACCGGGCATTCGCGGCGCAGGTCGGTGGCAATCCTGTAGGCGAGGTAGGTAGTGCAGTAGCCTCTGGCGGAATCGGTATCGTCTATGCCTACGAGGCAGCGCAAGGGAATCTCACGGTGATGCGGACGCGAGCCTGAGGGGGTTTACTCGCCCTCAACCACGATCATGGTGAGGGTGCTGCGGACCTTATCGAGCCGCCGGATGCTCCACGTGATGGTTTCTTTCACCTTCTCCATGGTGTCCGCCTTGACCCGGGCGACAATGTCATAGACGCCATAGACGACGTAGACGTCCTCGACGTTTGGAATCGCCTTCAGCTTCTTCAGCAAGTCCTCTTCAGCCCCGAGGTCTGCGTTGATTAACACGAAAGCTTGCGGCATTCTAGCATTTATTGTGTCGCAGACGGTATAAAAAGACTTGCGGGGTTTCTCGCAAGACTCCCAACGGTTAATACGGAAGGAACGCGCGTTGCGAGTTCCCAGGCGATTATCGTGAACATCTACGCGTTGGAGATGGGCCAAGACGACCCGACCAAGTGCACGGCAAGGAAAATGATTCACATGGAAATGGCAAGGGGTGTGAGCAGGAAGTTTCACGCGTCGGACAGCGTCATCGTCCTCAATCCGTACGGGCACAGGGTCATCTCCCCGCCGGACAGAGGAGCGAAAGGGATACTTGTCGTGGACTGCTCGTGGAACCTGGCTCAGGAGACTTTCTTCCGCAAGCTTGGAGGCAAGCACCGGAGGCTGCCCTTGCTGCTAGCCGCCAACCCAACCAACTATGCGAAGGCTGGCGTGCTGAGCTCTCTAGAGGCACTCGCAGGAGCCCTCTACATACTGGGAGAGGTCGAGCTCGCAGACGAGTACCTCGCGCTCTACAAGTGGGGGCCGACATTCAAGACACTGAACGCCGAGCCGCTCGAAGCATACCGGAAGGCTAGGACAGAGGGGAAGGTCCTGCAGGAAGAGAGGGAGTTCTTCCCTCATCTCTTTGCGTAATGAATGGGAAACAGTTAACTCGGTGGGACGTGCAGTCCGACAAGACGCGAGTTGGCGGACGGGCCACGGGGATCTCCTGGGGAAGTTCCTCCCTCACAGCAGGACGCACGGCGCCAAGAGGCGCAGCCGGAGACGGCTGGCTCCAGAACAGAAACGAGACCCGGCCCACCAAGGGCGATGACGGGGCGACCCTGAGGTCGGTGGGTACCGGGATGAAACGGCTGACCCGTGCGGAGCAAGGCCGAACGTGGTCGATGACACGCCTGCAGAAGACCAGGGTGGGCCGCTGAGCTGAATCCCGTCTAGAACAGAAGGAGGACTACGGCCAACACGAGTCGCA
>Ga0187812_1000080_pt1 | contig 33437 bp, 37 predicted proteins | sample NC_S_2_FD_130582 | JGI IMG/M metagenome (GOLD analysis project Ga0187812, IMG submission 130582) | Wetland sediment microbial communities from Neuse River Estuary, North Carolina, USA - ASW-S_2 | ecosystem: Environmental > Aquatic > Freshwater > Wetlands > Sediment | place: USA: North Carolina...
AAGTACTGTTCAGATTTTAAGAAGCTCAAAACAGATGAGGAGTAATCCCTTGATCACGGTATAGAATTTATCTTACCTAGTTTAAGACCGTTCTCTCATCTGTTAAGCCGGTTTTTTATATCGGAAAATAAATCAATTTTATTAACAATTTTAACATACGAGTTTAAGATACATCACACCAGCTTTTTATTTTAAATAATAGTTTCTCCCGCAGCGGTTCTATTCTTTATCAAAAATATTTTTCGAAGGCAGAAAATGGAAAACATTACATTCGGGCATATCTTTTGGGTTGCTCTGTGGGCTGGTATTATTGGTACTGTTGGTATGGAAATAGTTCTTCAAAGTATTACTAAATCCGGTATGGCAAACGCCGATATGACCCGCGCCATCGGAAGCCTCTTCACTAAATCTTATTCAAACTCATATAAAATCGGATTTGTCCTTCAGACTTTCTCAGGAATAGTTTTCGCGTTTATTTATACTTTGGCTTTTGTTCTGTTTGATGTAAAAGGTTTCTTAAGCTGTGCCGGCGCGGGCGTGTTGATCGGCTTTATTCATGGCGCTGTTGTCGGTTTTATTTTAGTTGCCGCGATTGCTGAAAACCATCCTCTGCCGGAATTCAGACAAGCAGGATTTTCAGTTGCTGTCGCGCATTGGGCTGGTCATTTAGTTTATGGGCTGCTTGTTGGTATCATCATCAGCTTAATAGGTTTTTGATTATGCAGCGATTCAACTTAAATTTGAGCTGTAAGATTGTAGTATCTATTTTTGTTTTTATGTTGAGATACTTTTTGTTCTTTTCTTAAACCTAAACTTGCGCTTAGCTAAACATGTATTTAGAATTTATCTTTATCGACTTATTACTTATTCATATCCTTTTCCAATTGTTCTATGATTTTGTAGATATTTCCCCTTTGAATAATATAAACGGAATTAACTTGATAAGAACTTTCAAAGAAAAGTTATTCCTTTCTTTACTTCACGCGCTTCCTTCAATTATGACGCTGGTACTTTCTTTAATTTATTTTGGCGAAGTGAAACCGCTTGGTGTTGGAATTTTCTTCTTATTTTATTTTGCAACTTCCCTGATCTTAATTTTCTTGAACTGGTATGTTCCTTATTTATGGGGAACTTCGGAAACGAAAAAAGAAATTATAGAAACCGAATTTAAAGACACTTATCAAATTTTACCGCAGCATAGAGGGAACCCGCGTCCCAACGCGCTGCACGTGATACTCCATTCGCTTTTCCTTGTTAATTTTTTTATAATGATCCGCGTAGGATTTATTTCATAGTCTATTCTTGCGGCACCGTTCGCCGCGGCGAATTATTCTGCGCGTATGCATTATCCTTGTAGCACAGAATTTATTCTGTGATTTTTGTTCTGCACTATTCCCACCCGCACAGATTGAAATCTGTGTTACACCTGCAACTTTGCCCCTATCTACTGCTAAATTCATTTTACTTAGTGCTAAACTCATTTTTGTGAGTGCGAATCACATTTTACCTTGTGCTAAACTCATTTTTGTGAGTACAAATCACATTTTGTCTTGTGCTAAACTCGTTTTTGTGAGTGCGAATCACATTTTATCTTGTGCTAAACTCATTTTTGTGAGTGCAAATCACATTTTGTCTTGTGCTAAACTCGTTTTTGTGAGTGCAAATCACATTTTGTCTTGTGCTAAACTCGTTTTTGTGAGTGCGAATCACATTTTGTCTTGTGCAAAACTCATTTTTGTGAGTGCGAATCACATTTTGACAAGTGTTAAGCTATATAAACCTAACGCAAATAACATTCTCCTGTTTGCATGTTTGATATGCTATTCAGCTAAGCCTTCATTTAAAACATTAATTTATTTGATAGCTTATGCCGTGTTTATTTGCGCGTGTACCTAAGATTTCATCTCCATTACAAGTTTCTTCTTTAGCTCAAATAATTTTGGAGACAAAGAAACATGATACCTGTGTGGGTTTAATAATCTCTTCACACCCGAATCCAGTTTTTCCATGTCATTCTCTCTAACACTTCTAATTTGCTGCAAAGATGGAAACTCGTAAAATAATTTACCATCTTGCAAAATGTCTTTTAGAAGCGGCTCAATCTCCGAAATATTTTCTTTCCTAAGCGAACGTTTCTTTAAATCATCCGAAGGATGTTGCAGTACAATCTGGTTTTCAAGATTAGGGTCTTCTTCCTTTAGCGTAACCAGATCAGCAGTAGCAAGCTTATTTGAACCATAAATTCTGAATACTTGTTTGTTCCCCGGGCTGGGAATTTTTTCCGGTGTCTCGGAAATTTTCAAAACAGGAATCCATTCTGACTCATTATAAACTGCGACAAGCTTAAATACTCCGCCAAGTGAAGAATCACCTGCTGAAGTAATTAGTTTTGTCCCGACTCCATAGACTAATCTTTTGATAATGCTGTCCGGATCCATTCCATAGTGTTTTGCTTCTTCGGATATTTGAGTAATAATTTGCCAGATATTCATTTCATCTAATTCATTTGACAGAACAATTTTTACATCGGCAAATCCTGCTTCATTCAGAATCTTCGCTGCTTGTAGGCTAAGATATGCTAAGTCACCCGAATCGAGCCTAATGCCTACCGGCTTATGTCCTTTCTTTTTTAGATTCTCAAAAACTTTTATCGCGTTTGGAATTCCGCTTTCTAAAGAATTAATTGTGTCAACTAGTAAAATGCAATCATCGGGATATAAATCCGCAAAGGTTTGGAAAGATTCAAGCTCGTTCATTCCCATAGCGATAAAAAGTTGAACCATGCTGTGCGCATGAGTTCCCTTCGGTGGCAGTCCGAGAAGATGTGAAATACCAACGTTGGAAGAATAATCAGCGCCGCCGATTAAAGCGCCGCGAACGCCGGCAATTGCGCCTCTGTCCTGCGCGCGTCTTGCGCCGAACTCAAGCAGCAGCTGGTTTTGTCCCATCTCCTTTACGCGTGCGGCTTTTGTCGCGATTAAAGTTTGATAATTCAACTGGTTCAGCAAAGCAGTTTCTAGGATTTGCGCCATCGCAAGCGGACCTTCAATAATTGTAAGAGGCTCATTAGGATGAACAACTCTGCCTTCTGGTATCGCCCGTAAATTAATTTGATTGAAGTTGCCGTTTTCTTTTAACCACAATAAAAAGTCGTTATGGAAAAGTTGATTGCCGTTGCCGGTTTTTTGCGAGCGCAGAATTTCAATCTCATCATTTCCGAACGAACTGTTTTGCATCCAATCGATCAGCCACTCGAGCCCGGCATTAATGCAGAATCCCGCTTTATGCAAACCGTAGTCCGGATAATATCTAAAGAAATGATCAAACTGCGCCGGCTTTTCATGCATGCCTATTTGATAATATAATTGCGCCATCATTAGCTGATAATGATCGGTAAATAAAATTCCTTCGCTTATTCTTTGATCAAATTTTTTTAACATTGTTTGCCTGCTTACTTATTTGCTTGAAATAAATTTAACAAACTTTTCAGTAAAAAATTCCTGACGAATTTATAATGGGGAGTGGGGAAGTACAAGATGAACATTTGGCAGCATCAATAAATATAAAGCCCACATTGACAAGCCGATTGAGATTGGTATTGAAAGATTATCATCAGCAAATCCGAAAGAAACATTTTCTACAATAGCCCCGATTGCTGCTGATATAATTCCGATTAAATATTCTATTGCAGCTCCATCAATTTTAGGAGTGAAGAAAATAACAAGACTTGCACTTATAAAAAAAGCCAGTGTACCTTCGAGACTTTTTGATAAAAATTTATGTTTTCCCCATTTTCTGCCGATTAGTGCGGCAACGGAGTCGCTAATAATCAATATGCTAAACGCGGTGATAAAAAAAACTTTTGGGAAAATTATTACGCAGATAACAGCGGAGATAAAAACATAAGTTGCTCCGTTGAGATTTTTTTTCTTATGATCAATTTCATGACGGCGTAAAAGGAAGCCGAATAATTTATAAAATATTTTTCCGACATTCGGATAGAAATATCTTGATAGATCAAGGCTTACCGCAAAAAAAGTTAGAATACTTAATATAATTATGGCGCTGGTTCGAGGAATAAAATAATAAACAATCGGTATAGATAAAGAACAGAGATGAATTAGCTTTCTTACTACTTCATCTCTGTAATTAATTGTTCCTTGATCAATTGGCGTCATTGCTCGGAGTTGATTCTTTCGGTTTTCTCTGCTCAATTAATTTCTTAACATGATCCGGAATTTCTTCCTGTTGAGCGTTATTGCCGTTATGGTTTTTATCGACTGGAGGTAATTCTTCGCCCCGCATTAATTTATCTATTTCATCGCCGTCAAGGATTTCCCGTTCAAGTAATTCTTCCGATAATTTATGAAGCAGGTCTACATTATCACTAAGAATTTTTTCGGCGCCTTTCATAGCTGCACTAACAATAGTTCGAACTTCATCGTCGATTTCGATCGCTGTCTTTTCGCTGTAATCTTTGTGCCGCTGAATTTCTCGACCTAAAAATATTTCTTCTTCTTTTGCGCCGTAGCTAAGAGGACCAAGCTTATCACTCATTCCCCATTCGCAAACCATCTTGCGGGCAATATTAGTAGCTTTTTCAATATCGTTACCAGCGCCCGTAGTGTAGTGGTTAAAAATTAATTTTTCAGCAGCGCGTCCGCCAAGTGCATAAGTAATAACAGATTCAAGATATTCTTTTGAATATGTATGCTTTTCATCTATCGGCAAATAGCTTGTAACTCCAAGCGCTCTTCCTCGTGGTATAATAGTTACTTTGTGAACCGGGTCAGCTTCCGGAAGCATTCTTGCAACAAGCACATGCCCGATTTCATGGTAAGCGGTGGTTTTCTTTTCTTCTTCCGAAATGATCATGCTTTTTCTTTCCATACCCATCATTACTTTGTCTTTGGCTTCCTCAAAGTCAATCATTTCAACTTTCTTTTTATTTTTTCTTGCCGCAAGCAATGCTGCTTCGTTTACAAGATTTGCAATGTCGGCGCCTGCAAGCCCCGGCGTTCCTTTTGCGAGAACTTCCAGATTAACATCCGGATCAAGAGGGATATTCCTCGCATGAACTTTAAATATTCCTTCTCTTCCTTTAACGTCCGGGCGGTCAACAACTACCTGGCGGTCAAACCTTCCGGGTCTAAGAAGAGCAGGATCAAGAACGTCAGGACGGTTTGTAGCGGCAATAATTATAACACCGCTGTTTTGTTCAAAGCCGTCCATTTCAACAAGAAGCTGGTTAAGAGTTTGTTCTCTTTCATCGTGCCCGCCGCCAAGACCCGCACCGCGGTGTCTTCCAACAGCATCAATTTCATCTATAAAAATTATGCACGGAGCATTCTTCTTTCCTTGATCGAAAAGATCACGAACGCGGCTTGCGCCAACGCCTACAAACATCTCAACGAAATCCGCGCCGCTGATTGAAAAGAAAGGAACGCCTGCTTCACCAGCAACAGCGCGTGCAAGAAGAGTCTTGCCTGTTCCTGGAGGTCCAAGCAATAAAACTCCGCGCGGGATTTTCCCGCCTAACTTTTGAAACTTAGTCGGTTCTTTAAGGAACTCGATTATTTCATGCAGCTCAAGCTTGGCTTCGTCTGCACCGGCAACATCTCTGAAAGTAATTTTTTGATTTGCCTGAGTAATCATCTTCGCTTTGCTTTTCCCGAAAGAAAAAATACCGCGAGTACCTCCGGCACCGCCTTGCATCCGCCTCATAATTATCAACCAAACAGCAACAATAGCCACCCAGGGCAAAAAGCTGAGGAGAATGCTCATCCATTCATTCGATTCTTTGTCAAATGAGTAGTTAATGTTTTTCGCTTTCCAAATGGCTTCCTGATCTCTTATCATCGGTTCAGGAAGATAAACGGAAATGTATTTTACATTCGTATCGTGCCCGTTAATTGTAAGAGTATCGTCAGATTTTAATTCCGCCTTGAAATAATAATCGTTAACATCCGACTTAATTATTTTCGCTTTTAAAATTTGATCCGAATTAACAAGCTTTTCATATTCACTGTAAGGAACGTCTGTATAGTTTGTAGAATTGGTCTTGAATAGCTGCATGATAATTACCGCCGCAACAATTACGGCGCCCCAGCCAAATACCATTCTTATTACTTTTGACCAATCGAAATTATCATCAGGTTTATTTTGTCCGCCGCCCTTTGGGTTTTTTTGCGGTGGTTTGTTATTATTATTATCGTCAGCCATATAAAATTTTTTATTGTTTAAATCCATTAATTATTTTTCTCCGTCTTCACTTAAAACGTATATCGATCTTAGATTTCTATACTTTTGCGCGTAATCCAATCCGTATCCTATTACGAATTTGCTCTCAATTTGGAAGCCAATATAATCAATTTTTACATTATATCTAAGACTATTTGGCTTGATTAGCAGTGAGGCAATTCTCATACTATTTGGTTTGTGAGGTGCAATAAGTTCTTCAATATATTTCATGGATAAGCCTGAATCTACAATGTCTTCAACAATAATTATGTCTCTGCCGGTTACATCGCAATTCAGCTCTTTTAAAAGTTTAACTTTGCCTGAAGAAATTTTTTCATCGCCGTAACTTGAAAGCTTGAAGAAGTCCACCTCACAATCAATCGTAATATTTTTTATAAGGTCGGAAAGAAAAAGAAAAGCGCCGTTAAGAACTCCGATGAAGACCGGGACTTTATCTTTATAATCATTTGAAATTATTTCGCCGAGCTCACGGATCCTATTTTGTAAAACAGCCTCTGTAAGCAGCGGAACAAAGCAGTCGCTTCCGATAACCAATTTTTCACTTTCTTTGTTTTTCAATTCATGCATAACATGTACACCTTTTTCGTGTTGTTTGTAATTTTAAATCTGTCGTCAATTCTTAAACCTACTACCCAAACGATTTTTCCTTTGTTAGTAAGGACAAGCTGATCCTTCCTTTTGAATGGAGAAATTTTCTGTTCGGTTAAAAAGTCTGATATTTTTTTTGAACCCTCTAACCCAAGCGGAAAAAAACGGTCACCATATTCCCATCTTCTTAAAATAAAATTGTCAGAAAGATTATCGCCGGAAATGTATTCTGTTTTTTTATTAGGAGAATATTTTTCTGGTGCTTCTTTCATTTCCTTGATGGAAAAAAAATCATTCTTGTCGCCAACCGAAATCTTTAATTCCTTGTTGACAGTTTTATTTTTATTTGCATTCTTATTCCTGAATATTAAAATTTTGCCTCTATCTTTTACAGCAAAGAAATTTTGAGACAGTTCTTCTTTTTCATTTGTGTCTTTTTCAATAAGAGAAAGGATTTTCTTAAAATCATTAAACGCCGGCTGAAACCGGAAATATTTTTCCAATTGCTGTTTTAAAAACTCTGAACGAATTTCTTTATCGATTGACTGCAAATCCTCAACGGAAAACCTTAACATGCCATTAAAAAATTGAGGCGAAAATTTAGGAAATTTCTCAATCTTTTTCTGCACAAAAGAATTTATGTCTTTAAATATTTCAGACGAATTAAAAATTGTGTTTTCCAACGCGGGGTTTAGTTTTTCCTTCAACAATGGGAAAATTTCATTCCGGATGAAATTTCTTTCATAATCATTTTCAAGATTAGATTTATCAATCCGATATTTAATTTTATTTTTATCTATATAATGAATTATTTCTTCTTTGGATAGATTGAGGATAGGGCGGATAATATTACCACGCACAGCCGGGATGCCTGCAATGCCTTTCAGCCCGGTGCCTTTAATTAAATTAAGAAGAACAGTTTCAGCGTTATCGCTGCAATTATGTGCGGTGGCAATCTTTGTATATCCGAATTTCTTTGCTGTTGATACAAACAGTGAGTAGCGGACTTCTCTGCCCGCTTCTTCAATTGAAATTTTATTTTTCTTTGAAAAAGATTTTATGTTTCTGCGGTAAAGATAAAATGGAAATGATAAACTGCTTGCGAGAGCTTGACAAAATTTTTCATCTTCAGCCGAGTCTCCCCCGCGCAGCTTATGGTTGATATGGATTACCGCGAGTTCAATCTTAAATTTTCTTTTGTATTTGTTCAAAAAACTTAGCATGAACACGGAATCAGGTCCGCCGCTTAGCGCGATTAGAATTTTATCGCCGGGAACAATCAATTTCTTCTCATCGATAAACTTAATTGCTTTCTGTTCAATCTTTTTCATATGAAAAAATCAAACACCTTTATCATTCATAATTCTTTCAACATATTTTCCGAGGACATCGAATTCTAAATTTACCGAATCATCTGTATTTTTAGTGGAAAATATTGTCTCTTTCCAGGTGTGCGGAATAACTCCTACAGAAAAAGTATTTCCTGCTAATTCCGCAACGGTCATACTCACTCCGTCTATTGCTACTGAGCCGACGTAGATTAAATATTTTCTAAACTGTTCAGGATACGATATTGTAACAAAATGGCTGTTGGAAAGTTCTCTTACATCTATAATCTTTCCTATTGTATCCACATGACCCAAAACAAAATGTCCGCCGAGTCGAGCATCAACTTTTAATGAACGCTCCAGATTAACTTTGCTTCCGATCTTAAGTTCTCCAAGGTTAGTTTTCTTTAGAGTCTCTTCAATCGTATCCACAAAGAATGATTGCTTTTCTTTCTTTACAACTGTTAAACAAGCGCCGTTAACACTTATGCTGGCGCCTATCGGAAGATCATCAACAACTCTTTTCGCACTTATTACAAGTTGATAACCTTTGCCTTCGGGTATTTTATTTTCCAAAATACCGGTTTCTTCGACTATACCTGTAAACATTAGTCCCTCTTAAAATGTTAATAATATATTAAATAATTTGTGCTACAAAAATAAGTAATTTGAGTTTAGAATTTAGGTAAGAATTAATAAACATTATTTTGACAGTTGAACCATTATATCGTCCCCGGTCTTTTCTACGCTTTCTATTTTTAACCTATAAGCCTGGCGAATAGTTTTTATTCCGAGGTTCCCGAATGAATCAATGCCTGCTCCTAAAATTTTAGGCGCAATAAAAAGTGAAATATCATCGTATAAATTTTCTTTTATAAAATTAGAAAGCAAAATACTTCCGCCTTCAACCAGGATGGAAGAAATATTAATCTTTCCTATTTCAATTAGCGCGCTGCGCAGATCTATCATACCTTTCTTATTTTCTTTTGCATACAGAATATTTACGCCGAGCGCTTTTAGTTTATCAACCTTAGATTGTTTCTTCCCATTATTTATGGAAGTAATTACTATTAAATTTCCATCGGCGTTGTTTTGAAAAATCTTATGGTTTAACTTCAGTTTAAGATGAGTATCAAGAACGATTCTTTTAGGATTTCTGCCTTCCGTAAGCCTTACGGTAAGCTTCGGATCATCTTTTTCCACTGTGCCTGAACCTACAAGTATCGCATCATACTTTGATCTCATTTGATGTACAATTTTTCTTGAAGAAGGGGAGGATATCCATTTAGAGTCCCCATCTGTATCTGCAATTTTCCCATCGATAGTTTGAGCTGCTTTTAAAGTTACGTATGGGATTTTTTTTGTAATATATTTAAAGAAAAATTTATTTAACTCGGTGCATTCCTTTTCAAGTACGCCCACTTTTACTTCTACGCCGGCGGCTTTTAATTTTTTAATTCCACGACCGCTCACCAGCGGATTCATATCGAGCGTACCTATTACAACCCGTTTAATTTTCTTCTCAATAATTTTATCAACACAGGGCGGAGTTTGTCCAAAGTGGCTGCACGGTTCAAGGTTAACATATATAGTTGAGCCTTCTACCACTTCATTTGAAGATTCTATAGCGTTAACCTCTGCATGATTTTTTCCATATTTTTCGTGGTAGCCGGCGCCGATAATTTTCCCATCTTTAATTATAATGCAGCCAACCAGCGGGTTTGGGCTAACGTTGCCATATCCTTTTTTTGCAATTTCAATTGCAAGCTGTATGTAAGATTCGTCTGTCAAGTTGTTTATTTAATGGATAAAATTTCAAAGTCCAGCAATCCAGCAGGAGCTTTTACCTTAACTTTTTCGCCGATCTTTTTCCCTAATAAGCCGTGTCCCACGGGAGACGTAATAGATATCTTCCCCGCCTGAAAATCTGCTTCCTCCGGAGATACGAGCATGTAAGAAAATGTTTTCTGGTTATTAATATTTTTCACTAAAACTGTAGACAAAATATGTACCTCATCTTGCGGGAATTGCGAAATGTCGATTACCCGGGCTCTGGCAAGGATGCTTTCCAGCTTGCTGATACGGAGTTCGAACAATCCTTGTTCCTCTTTCGCGGCGTCGTATTCAGCATTTTCCGAGAGATCACCATGAGCTCTTGCTTCGGCAATTTTGGCTGCAATGGATTTCCTTCCGTTAGTTTTCATATCATGCAATTCTTTTTCGAGCTCTACGAGCCTTTCCTTAGTTAAGTATACAAAATTTGTGTCTGACATAATAATAACTCAGTTTGTTGAAAAGAGGTTTAAAAAAAATTGCCACCGCTCATCTGGCAGTGGCAATCGAAAATTATAAAATTAAAATAAAGTTGTCAAGAAAAATATGGATAGGAAGCCTATAAAAAATAATTTTTTATGAGCACTATTTTTCAAATTTATTTTATTATATTTGTCATTCAAAAAAATAATAATATGAGAATGATTTAGGAGAGCTAAATGTCTAGAAAATGCCAAATGACCGGAAAAGGTCCGATGACGGGTAATAATGTATCTCATGCGCATAATAGAACGAAAAGAAGATTTTTGCCCAATCTTCAAAAGAAAAGAATCTGGGTCCAAGAACTTAACAGATTTGTTACGTTAAAGATATCTACAGAAGCTATAAAAAATATTTCTAAGAACGGAACCGCAGAAATCGCAAGGCTTGTTAGGACAAACCAGGTTAGATAAATTCTTTTTTAGAGTTTAAAATTAAAAAGGAAAGCTGATGCTTTCCTTTTTTTATTTCCACACTTTATTTTTAAGACAGCTATTCGCGTACCACCCAAACCTTAACTTTTGCAGAAACATTTGGATGAAGCTTTACAGATACGCTGTAAATTCCTAAAGATTTTATAGGCTCATCTATCTCAATTTTTCTTTTATCGATATCATGTCCTTTTTCTTTAAGAGAATCTGCTATCATTTGTGTTGTTACAGATCCGAAAATTTTGTCTTCTTCACCTACTTGCACCGGGATTGTAACAGATACTTTTTCCAGTTCAACTGCTACATTTTCTGCGGCATGCATTTCCTGCTCTTTCTTTTTAGCGAAAGTTTTTTTCTCTTCTTCAAGAGCAAGAATATTTCCTTTCACCGCGGCGTAAGCAATTTTCCTTGGGATCAAAAAATTACGTGCAAAGCCGTCTTTAACAACCACAATGTCGCCAATCTCACCAAGGTTTTCGTAATTTTGTCTTAGTATAACTTTCATTTGAACTCCTTATTTACGCTATCTGACTGTGTCCGAAACATAAGGCAGCAAAGCCATATGTCTTGCGCGTTTAATAGCAATTGACAATTCTCTTTGATATTTGGAACTAGTGCCTGTAATTCTTTTAGGAATAACTTTGCCTTGTTCTGTAACATACCGCTGAAGCAGTTTTACATCTTTATAGTCAATATATTTTACCTTATTCTGAGTAAACCTGCAGACTTTTTTTGTTTTAATTTCTTTTTTCATTTTTTTACCTAATTACTTTATTAAATCCGATTCTTCGCGCGATAAAAATTTATCGAACGAGTCTTCCGTATAATCTAAGCTTTTATCTTCAGAAAATACTTCGTCCACAACAACTGAATTATCAAAGCCGATATCCGAGCCGTTCAATTTTGGTTGTTTATTCAAAAACTGAACTCGTCTTGCCTTAACTTCAACCATGCTCCGGTTATACCCTTCTTCGGACTTCCAGTTTCTGCTTTGAAGCTCACCATCTATTAATACAGCAGAGCCTTTCTTTAAGCCGTCTCGGCAGCTTTCGGCAAGCTTGTTCCAAGCAACTATGCCTACATAACAAACATCTTCCTGCCATTGATTAAAACTGTCTCTATATTTCCGGTTTGAAGCTATAGAAAAATTTACAACAGGTGTATTGTTTGTGGTTTGTCTAAAGACAGGGTCTCTAGTAAGATTTCCGGCAACAATTACATAATTAACTTCAGGCATCTTCAATTCAGCCATTGATAATCCTCCACACTGAATCTTAAGTTAAAACTATTTATCAATTTCTTTAGAGTTCTCATCTAACTCAGCAATTGGAATATCTATCTTTGCATCAATTATCGCATCGGTGTCTGCTAAAGATTTATTCTTGTGTTTTTCGAGATGTTCAATCGCATCGTTGTCAAGTTTAATTGTAAGGAAACGAAGTATATGCTCATCGAGAGAATAAAATCTTTCCAGCTTTGCTATTATACTTGAAGGAGCGTTGATACTAAAGATAACGTAATAACCCACCTTGCTTTTCTTAACCACGTAGGCTAATCTCTTCCTTCCCCAATTTTCCATGTCTCTAATTTCACCGCCGTTATTAGTTATTGCTTCTTTTATGCGTGAAATTACAGCATCAATTTGTTCATCATCAAGCGCGGCATTTATCATTACGGCGCTTTCATACACGTTTGTTCTCATCCGTCGTCACCTCCCTATGGATATTATAGCCCTCATTAATAATGAGAGCAGGGATTTATATATTTAGTTAATTAAAAAGTTTATAAAACTCTAAATCACCATACTTATTATTCTTTAATCTCGTCTGGAGCATTGTTATTAGCGTTCTGCGTTTTCATTTCATTTATTATTTTGCTATTCAAATTCAACATACACTGCAACCCGCCCTTAACAAATTCTTCCGCTAAAATTTTTCCTCCCTGAAAAGAATCATAAAATGATTTTCTTTCTTCGTCAATAATATCGGTAAGCACATATTCAGCCATACGACCGTGCTCAAAATTTCTTCCAATGCCTATTCTTAAGCGAGGGAATTTAACCGAATTAAGGTGATGAATAATCGATAAGATACCGTTATGCCCGGACCCTCCACCGTAAGACTTAATTCTAATTCGTGTCGGTTCAAGATTTAAATCGTCAAAAATAACCAAAAGATCTTCGGGTTTTGCATTGAAATCATTTAAACACTCAATAGCAGCTAAACCGCTGTTGTTGACAAATGTTGTTGGTTTAACGAGAACAAATTCATAGTCGTCAACTTTGGCTTCAGCAAAAAGATAAGATTTTTTTGATGTGGTAAATTCAAGGGAATAGCTTTTAGCAAGATAATCTAAAAACATAAACCCGACATTGTGTCTATTGTTTTGATACCGAATCCCGGGATTTCCAATACCTAATATAACTCGCACAGCAAATCTTATTTTTCTTCTTCTTCAGTTTTCTCTTTACCAATTACTTCAGGTTGCGCTTCAGCTTGAGCAGCAAGTTCTTCAGGGGTTGCTTCTTTTTCTACTTTTGGATGCGTAACAGCTACAACTACACTATCTTCTAAATTCAAGATGGTAATATTTTCAAAATTTAAATCCTTAACATGGATCGAATCACCCAGTTTCAAGTCCTGGATATTAATATCCAGATGTTGCGGAATATCTTTTGGCAGGCATTCAATTTCTAATTTGTGTAGGAACTGCTGCAAAACTCCACCTTCCTTTACTCCAACCGGACTTCCATGATATTGAACAGGTACCTCCAATTGAAATTTTTCACCGACAGTTAGCCCTAACAAATCAAAATGCACAACCCGGTCGGTTACCGGATCGAATTGAATATCTTTAATTACACATTCATGCTCTTTAACTCCTTCAATTTCCAAAGAAATCAAATGCGTTTCGGAAGTGAACACGAGTGGTTTTATAGATTTTTCAGTAACGTCAATTGAAATCGGTTTTTCGTGCTTGGAATAAAAAATTCCAGGAACGCGACCGTTCTTTCTAATACTGCTTCGCGATGCCTTGCTAATCGAACTTCTTAAGTTTGCTTTTAATACAACTTTTTCCATTATAACTCCAAATCTAAATTATTCCTTTATCTATATCAAAAAGTGAGCTTATCGATTCATTATGATAAGTTCGTTTAATCGCTTCGGCAAAAATATCCGACGCCGATATTACTGAAATTTTATCCATATCTGCATCCTTGCTTAAGGGAATAGTATCAGAAACAAACAATTTTGTTAACTGCGAATTTCTAATTCTTTCAATTGCTTTTCCGGATAGAAGCGGATGCGTGATTGCTCCGTAAATCTTCTTTGCGCCTTTATTTTTAAGAGCTTCAATTGCGCCGATAAATGTACCGGCTGTATCTATCATATCATCAACTAACAGAACATCTTTATTCTCAACGCTTCCGATAATATGAACGACCTCGGCAAGATTTTGCTTTGGTCTTCTTTTATCGATCACTACTAAATCCGCATGAAGTCTTTTTGCATAAGACCTTGCCATCTTAATCCCGCCCACATCGGGCGAAACAACCACAAGGTTGTCATTTATTTCGTCAAAGATACCGCTGAAGATTGTTGAGCCGTATAAGTGATCAAACGGGATATCAAAAAACCCTTGAATCTGAGCTGCATGTAAATCCATCGTCATTACTCTATCGGCGCCGGCAACAGTAATTAAATTTGCAATAAGCTTTGCCGTTATAGAAACTCTCGGCTGATCTTTTCTATCCTGCCTTGAATATCCGAAATAGGGAATAACGGCGGTAATTCTTTTTGCAGATGCTCTTTTTGCAGCATCAATCATAATCAAAAGTTCAACAAGGTTTTCAGCAGGAGGATTGGTCGATTGAATAATAAAAACTTCGGAACCGCGAATATTTTCACCATACTTGCTCCAGATTTCTCCGTCGCTGAACCTTTTCAATTCAATATAGCCTAATGATTTTCCCAGCTTTTCAGCAATTTTTTCGGCAAGAGGTAGATTGGAACTGCCGGAAAAAATTTTATAACCATTTACAGCCATATTACAAATTCTAAAATCATTGAAAAAATAGATGCGAAATATATATAAATCACTTTGGTAAGTCAATAAAAACGGATTAAAAAAGCTCTGACGGGAATTTTAAAGCCATTATTTGTTCCAATTTATTAAATTCTAAATTTTTCCAATTCTAAAAGACAAAAAAAGGTTAGTAAAATTAATATTTATAAATATTCTCATAGCCATTATTGTTAAGCTTAACTGCAAGAGATTCTAACTCCGGTGCTGTCAGCGCTTCTTGAATTTTAGGGAAAAGGATTCTTTCCTCAAGCTGAATGTGGGATTCAATGGCTTTAGCGATTAGATCAAGCTTATTTTCAAGGTCGGTTTTATCTTTTAATGAATTTACAAGCCGCTCAATATATTTATGTTCGTTCAGCATTGTGAGTAACAGTTCGTCAATCTCTTTGGAAATTCCCTTTGTTAACGGCTGCAATACTTGTTCTTCAAGATAAAAATGATTTGCTAATTCCTGGTCAAAAAAATGGATTGTGTATTTTACTTTTTCATTTAAGTTTTTCAGCAGGTCGTTAGCGACAGTACTATCCTTCTTAATAATTTGGGCAACCATCATTCCGTGAAAGTGATCGTGAGAAATTGATTGAAGGCTCTTTTTTGATTTCATGATATTTTTTGAATAATAAATTTTTTAATGCCGCAAATTTATCCAGATACCGTGAAACAAAAAAGGTAATAGTACATAAAAAGCCTCCCAAATGCCGATGCCCACATACAGCATCTGGAAGGCTTGCTGTTTTATTTGCCCGCTTCAAAAATTTCCTTTTCAAGCTCAATTGCTTTTGGAAATAAAATATTATTTTCAAGATGAACATGCCGATGAAGATCAAGTTCAAATTCGTTTAATTCGCTGTATGAAACCTTATAAGTATTACAAGCATCATCCGGGAGAGCAAAGTTATTTGTAAGGATTCTTATCCGCTCAAAAATATCTCCGGCTGATTGGTGCTCGGCTTCCATCATTCTAATTGGGTTTGCTATTGTCCCGAAATACGGAGTTTCCACAGGCGCATTTTCGTTTTTGATTTTTACCAAATATTTAATATAAGGGAAGAGGATTTCCTCTTCTTTCATTAAATGCTGTCTCAAATCTTTATAGATTATAGAAAACAATTTTGCAGTCTCAATAGTTTCCGGATGATTCTTCCCATGCACCGCAGCAACTTTTTCAATATGAGCATCTATTACCGGACCGCTTTCTCTAATATATTTATGATGGTTGTTAACAATATATTCGATTAAGAAATCAAGCTGCCATTTATTAAACTTTGCCTCATCCTTCTGAGAGCCGCTTTGATTTTTTATCTCGTGAAGAATTTCTTCGCCGCTCAATCCTTTTTCCTTGCAAGCCTCGTTAAAGAGCCGGCTGCCTTTGCAGCAGAAGTCCAGATGATATTTTTCTAAAACCGCCGCTGCATGAAAATCATCTCTTACGATCTGCGATAAAGTAAGATCATCATTGTTGTTATATGATAGTCCGTTCATTTGTATTTCCTTTCACATTATTATTAAAAAATTCATTTGCTAATTACGCTTAATAGGGTAGATATATTTTGATTCAGTCCTTTACTTTGATTTATAATTTCACCACGTCTGTTTAAGAATGTAATTAAGTTTGAATGAGTAAAATTTCTGTTTGTATTTCTTTTGTATTTAAATCCGATAGCTTGAGCAAGTTCCGCAACTTGATTTTCAGAGCCGGTAAGTAATGTCCAGATTTCAGGATTTAGATTTCTTGCATCAGCGTATTTTTTTAACTGAGCCGGCGTATCTCTTTTAGGATCGATTGAAACAAGAATAAATTTATAATTTTTAATTTTGTCCGGGGGAATTTTAGCCTGAAGATTCTGCATTTCATTAACGATTACCGGACACGCGGTGGGGCAGCTTGTATAAATCATTGCAAGCACAATATTCTTACCGGAGAAATAATCTAATTTAACATTTTGCCCATCTTGATTTTTCCAATTATCTTCTAAATTATAAATTGAATTAGTTGAATACTTCCCCGGCGCCATTTCCCCGCAGCAAGAATGCCCGCCTTTTTCAATATTATTATTTGCAGGCATGGGCGCGGCTTCTTTAAATGATAAACTTTTTCCTTTTAGGTTTTCCTTATGATTATTTTCAAATACGAATGACGCTGTAATAACAAAGATTAAAGCCGGTGCTAAAACAAAAAAATACTTTTTCATAATAACTCTTTCTATTTTTTATTTAATGATCCGCCGAATGATTTTGAAGCGCATCTAAAGCCAAGGTCGTCCATTGAATAATTTGCTTTTAGATTATCGCGGAAGCTGAACCTCAAAAAAGCCGCATAATTTCGCGGGTCATTCGCGCTGGCTCCGGCGCCTCCGCAAACGCTTGAAGCTTGAATTGTGGTTTCATTAAAATCAAATGTCCATTCATAAAGCAGATGCCAGCCGGGTTTGTTAATTAAAGCCGGGCTTTTCTGAGCTGCATATTCCCATTCGGAAACAGTAGGAAGGCGTTTGCCAGCCCATTTGCAATATGCATTTGCCGCAAACCAGGAGACGTCTGTAACCGGATCATCAAGATTTATTTTTCTCCCAGGTTCGAAATCACTTTTCCATTTTCTCAAATAATTTTGGTCTGCAAAAATTCTTTTTACATTTGATCTGCGCCATCCGGGATTTGCTTTTACAAATTCAAGAAACTCAGCGTTGGTTACGGGACGGGTATCAATATAAAACGGTTTAACAAATTCTTTGTTTGAGCTTTCTTCATCTTTAAATAAAGGTAAATAATAGCCGCCGGGTATTAAGATCATTTTCGTTTGAGAATCAGGCGCGGCGTTTGATTTAGCTGATGATCCGGCAGATAAAACCAAAATCAGAATTATAGTATTTATAACTTTTAAGATCATTGCTGTTATTTGCCATTCCTAATTTTGCTGACTTCATCTTTTGTAACAGTTTTTCCGGAATTGCCAAACGAGTGATAAACATAAGTCAACACTGCGGCAATTTGATCATCACTTAAACTTTGCGCCGGCATCGTATTATTGAATTGCTTCCCGTTAACATTTACCGGACCGCTCTTACCGTGAAGTACAATCCCGATAGCACGTTCTTTGTCCGCATTAAGAAAATTAGACTGAGCAAGAGGCGGGAAAATATTTGGCACTCCTTTGCCGTCGGGCTGATGACACGCAAAGCAAGTTGAAGAAAAAACTTTTTTACCCGCAGCAATTATATCAACTATGCTATTTGCATTTTCATTTGAAGCCTCGGAATTAGCAGGGTTTTCTGAAACATCCTGCTGGCTGTCCGGATTATTTTCTAACTTTTTATCAAGATCGGATCCATAGAATAAATTATCCGATTGTTTGCCGGAGAAAATTTCTTTGTTATAGTCACCGGTTACTTTCAGCATCCCGACGGCGCCTTTATTAAACGCCCTGAAAATCGAGTGGTCAACTATTGTATATGTTCCCGGCACTTTAACTTTAAATTCTACGATAGCCGCGCCGCCAGCGGGAATAGAAACAGTTTGAACATTTTCTTGAGTTACGTTTGTTCCGCCGAACAAATAGACTTTATCAAACACAACCCCGATGATATGAAATGAAGAGGTTAAATTCGGACCGATGTTTCCAACAAATAATCTAATAGTCTCGCCAACTTTTGCATGAAGCGCGTTATCTCCCGATAAAGCGCCAACAGAGCCGTTGAAAACGACGTAGGTCGGATTTTCCTGCAAAGCTTTATCAAGAGAAAATTCTTGAAGCCCGGAATCACCATAATTTCCTGTGGTATAAAATTCGCTCTGCATAACATAGTATTCATGATCAACAGGAGATAATCCGTCTTTCGGTTCGACGTAAATCAAACCGTACATACCGTTAGCAATATGAAGCGGTACAGGCTGGGTTGCGCAATGATATATAAAAAGACCAGGATGATCGGCTTTAAAAGAAAAAACAGATTCATGACCAGGTAAAGTTTGAGAAACTGCCGCTCCGCCGCCCGGTCCGCTTACAGCATGAAGGTCGATGCTGTGTGGAACCGAACAAATAGGGCTGTTATCTAAATGAAACTCTACCACATCTCCTTCTTTTATTCTTATAAATTCGCCTGGGACTCTTCCGCCGAAGGTCCAGAAATTATATTTAACACCGTCGGCTAAACGACCCTCTACCTGCATGGTTTCAATATTGACGATTACTTTGCTCGGATGATTTCTTTGTATAGCCGGCGGTACGTCCGGAGCGTACGTTAAATTAGCGTATTCAACGCCCTCAACTTTGTTTGAATATTCTCCGCACCCGCTAAAGTATATTGCAGCCGCGGCTGCGGCTAATGATGATAATATTATTATTAGACTTATTATTATTTTTTTCTTTTCCATTTTTATTCTTATTAAGCTTAAACCGAATTTGATTTTATTATTTTTTAGTTTTTAAGATTTTGTGATTGTTTGGTAAATAATTTTTGTTGGATTCATCGTTAAACTCTTTCACAGCCGCCGTACCGGTCGGATGACCATAGCTGTCCATCAATTTGTAATGAACCAGATATTCTTTTGGAGTAATATTATTTTGCCAGTGACCGGTTAACATCCCAATTCCGGTTACTGCCATAAAAATTGAAACAACGCTGATTGCAACCGCTTTCTTAGAAATTTTCTTCTTGGTATAAATAGATTTTAGATCTAAAGTATCGGCAACAGGGCAAGCATCAATACAGCTTAAACATGTGTTGCATTCATCAGATAAAACCGTAATTACTTTGTCTACTTTTATTTTAGAAGGGCAAGCTTTTGCGCATAAGCCGCAGTCAATACAGCTAACCGGATTTCTTTTAATTTTATGCGGGCTTAAAAATGAAACTAAACCAAGCAGGGCGCCGTAGGGACAAAGATACCTGCACCAAAAATTTCTTATTATTATAGAAAAAATGAAAAGGGAAGCTAAAATTATTAAAGCTGTTTTGGAAATATCCGCGAAGAAGTAATACATTTTTAGATCTGCGACTTGATTATACGGACTGTCAAGAAATGCTTTAACAGCAGTTAAGTCCATTAAAACAAAAACCGCGTAAAATAAAAATCCGAGCATAATATATTTTAAACTTCTGAGAGGGTAATCCAGCCATTTAGGAATTTTTATTTTATTCTTAAAAAGCTTTTCGCCGAAATCACCGATCAACTCAGAGATAAAACCAACCGGACAAAGCCAGCTGCAAAATGCTTTTCCAAAAACAAGAGAGAGCAAAACAATAGCAGCGAAAATAAATAAGCCGGCAGGATGCGCTTGATTAATTGTTCCTGTAGATACAAAATAATAGAAGCTCATCAAAGAACTGATCGGTAAAAACCCGTCAACACCAGGAGGGCGATGATACAAAACAGCTGCACCGTTTGTTTCAAGGTATTGTGTGAAAAGATAAAATTCTATTCCTATCCAGAGGCACAGCAAAGCAAATGCACTTTGAACAAAGAATCTGACTCTTTGAATTTTCCTTTCTCCATTACGAATTATTTTTTTCTTTTCTTTCATATCAGATATTTTAGTCCGATTTAGTATCAAAAATTTTTAAGTTTTTGAAATATGGCGAACTTTTTTTAGTGTTTTTTCTTTTAACATATCCAGCGTTTCTTCGGTCAACATATTGTAAGCGTTTGTTCTAAGAAGACCCCACTTATCATGAAGCGGGCAAGGATGTTCCGGCGAACATTGCGGGAAACCCAAGACACAGCTTTTAAATATATCAAGACCGTCAATTGCGGCAACAACATCGATCAATCTAATTTTTTCCGGCTTCTTAGCTAAGTAGAAACCACCGGATTTTCCTTTCTTAGAATTTACAATTCCGCTTTCCGTTAAGCTTTGCAGAATCTTCGATACAAACTCGCGCGGTATATTCAGCTTCTTTGAAATTTCCTCAGCGGAAGCAACTTCACTGCTTTCTTTAGCGGCTAAGTAAAGCACTGCTTGCAATCCGTATTCACATTTTTTAGAAAATATTACTGTCATTTTTATAATCAGATCAATTTATCTGATTAAAGATAACTACAAATTCTCTTTTTGTCAAGTTAAATTTTCAAATAGGAAAATTTTTTTAAACTGAAACTTATGGCTAATTTTGACATCACATTCATTAATTCTAAGAATTAATAAAACAGTGTCGCTGTGTCTTTTGAATAAATTATAAGAAAAAATATAAGGAGAAAATAAATGCCGGTTTATGAATATAAATGTTCGGAATGCAAAACAAAGTTTGATGTTTTCCATAAATCAATTAGTGTGGAAGAAAAGATTATTTGCCCGAAGTGCGGATCGCAAGATAACAAGAAGCTTTTATCAGCATTTAGTGCAAGCATAAACTCGGCGGGAGGCTTCTCATCTTCGAGTTATGAGCCATCTGAAAGTTCATCATGCAGCACTTGCGGATGCGGTGGTTCAGGCGCCTGCGATATTAACTAAGCTTTTAAATTGTCCAGAGAAGATAGTTTTCGTTCGGAATAAAGCTTTCCGATTTCGGCGCCAATTATAAATACAATCGACGAGTAATAAATCCAAAAGGCGATAACAACAAGAAAAGTGTAAGTGCCGTAAATTTCTCCCCACGTTTTAAAGTGGTTCAAATAAAATCCAAAGCCCTGTTTTGCTGCTTCCCAAAGAACGGCTGCCCACAATGCGCTTACAAATACAACGCTCTTTCTTATTTTAATTACTGGTACGGTAAAATATAAAATTGAAAAGACGATAAAAATTACGAGAAGGGAAAGTACGGAAAATAAAAAATGCTCAAAGATCCCAATCTGCAGAAAATGAAGGATCTTAAATTGTTCGGCTACGTCTTTGACGATATCAATAAGCGGGGTTAAAATTGTGGTGAGAAGAAAGATTAAAATTACCATAAGGACCAGCGCAAAATCTTTTAACTTGCCCCAAAGATAAGACTCATCTCCTTTAGCGCCAAAGACCCGGTTAAGAATAGTTCTCATGCTGCTGAACAATCCGCTTGCGGCAAACAGCAAACCGAAACCTCCAACTAACCCGGCAATGTTTTTATATTTAATAACTTCATCAATACGCGAAAAAATTATTTTTTTTGCAAGCTCGGCATAATTTTCATAAGGCATAATTGTGTCAATAAAAGCATTTATCTGGTATTGCATGTTATGTGAATTTAAAATGTTGCCGAGCAGGGAAAATATAATCAGCACGAATGGAATTATACATACGAAAAGAGAAAATGCCAGTCCGCCCGCCAGCAAGAAGGCATGATGCTCATCTGTCCTTTTAATCAAGCCGCCGAAATAATGAATAGTAAATTCTTTAATTTTTTTGAATGTCGGGATATGATGAAGAATTAATTTTAATCTTCTAAATTCCTGGTATAAATATGAATTATAGATTTTATGTAAAATTGATTCTTTAGTCATTCATAATTCGAGAAATTGTGTTATAATATATATCGGCAAGATCACTCAACTCAAAAGATAATTTTTTATTTATAATTAAATTGCTTCCGCAGGTCTTTCCAGCCGAATAATATTTTTGACCATTGTCCGCAAATATTTTTTCAATTGCTTCTTTATTTTTTGGAGAAACGGAAATTATTATTCTCGATTGGCTTTCTGAAAATAATGAAAAATCTTCTCTGGTCTTAACCGGAATAGTAACATCTGCGCCAATAAATTTTTCCTGGTTAATAATGCAGCATTCGGCAATTGCAACCGCTGCGCCGCCTTCGGAAATATCGTGAGCGGATTTAATTAATTTCTTTTCTATTAATTGAAGAACCGTATCCTGCAATTTTTTTTCAGTAACTAAATCTATTTTAGGAGAATCGCCCGCGATTTTACCATGAATTATTTTTGCAAATTCACTTCCGCCAAGCTCTTCATAATCTTCACCTAAAATATAGATCAAGTCATTCTCTTCTTTGAAGAATGAAGTAGTAATATTTTCGAGGTTTTCAATCAAGCCAACCATGCCTATTGTTGGAGTGGGATAAACCGCAACGTTCGGCGACTCATTATAAAAACTAACATTGCCGCCGGTAACAGGCGTATCAAAAAACCGGCATGCTTCGCCCATCCCGTTAATTGCTTCTTTAAACTGCCAGTACATTTCATGCTTATACGGATTGCCGAAGTTTAGACAATTTGTAATTGCCAGCGGAACGCCGCCTGAGCAAACAATATTTCTTGCCGATTCGGCAACGGCAATTTTAGTTCCTTCTTTAGGATTTAAATAAACATATCTTGAATTGCAGTCCGTCTTGGCAGCCAAAGCTTTATTGTTTTCTTTAATATAAATTACTGCTGAGTCGCATCCTGGACCTACAATTGTATTTGTTCTAACCATCGAGTCATACTGTTCATACACCCATCTTTTTGAAACAATATTATGCGATGAAAAAATCTTTAAGAATGTGTCTTCTAAATTTATAGGTTCTTTCAATGCTGAAAAGTCAAACGCGCGAATTTCTTTAATATATTCAGGTTCTTTTGTATCACGGTAATAAACCGGGGCACCGCCGCCGAGAACTAATTCATAAGCGGGAATAACCGCTTTGTTTGAGCCTTCATAATCAATGTGAAGTAAACCATCGTTAGTAACCTCTCCGATTATTTCGCAATGCAAATCCCATTTTTCAAAAACCTTTTTTACTTTATCTTCAAATCCCTTTTTAACTGCGCAAAGCATTCTCTCCTGGCTTTCTGAAAGCATAATTTCATAAGCCGTCATTCCTTTTTCGCGGAGAGGTACCTTGCTAAGATCTATTTTCATTCCTGAATTTCCCTTGGCACTCATCTCGCTTGTAGAACATGAAATCCCTGCCGCGCCCATGTCTTGAATTCCAATGAGCCACCCGTTTTTAATTATTTCAAGCGAAGCTTCGAGTAAAAGTTTTTCAGTGAATGGGTCGCCGACTTGTACCGAAGGTCTTTTCGATTCGGACTTCTCTGAAATTTCCTCTGACGCAAAAGTAGCGCCGTGGATACCATCCCGCCCGGTAGAAGAGCCTACAATCATAACGGGGTTACCTTTGCCTTTTGCAATTGCGCTTGCTACGTGTTCTGTTTTAACAATGCCTATAGCCATCGCGTTAACTAAAGGGTTTCCTTGATAAGATTCGTCAAAATAAACTTCACCCGCAACTGTAGGAACTCCAAAGCTGTTTCCATAATCTCCAATTCCTCTAACTACGCCGTCAAATAAAAATCTTGTGTGCGGATCGCTCAATGAACCGAAACGAAGTGAATCAAGCGAGGCTATCGGGCGTGCGCCCATTGTAAATATATCTCTCATAATCCCGCCTACGCCGGTAGCCGCGCCCTGGTATGGTTCAACAGCAGACGGATGATTGTGGCTTTCGATTTTAAAAGCTACTGCCAAGCCGTCGCCAATATCAACCAAACCCGCATTCTCTTCTCCTGCTCCGACTAATAATTTTCCGCCGCTTCTCGGTAATGTTTTTAGAAGCGCGATTGAGTTTTTGTAGCTGCAGTGCTCACTCCACATTACGCTGAAGATTCCCAGCTCGGTAAAAGTAGGTGTCCTTCCAAGTATATTTTTTATCTTTTCAAATTCTTCTCCGGTTAATCCATGTTCTAAGGCTAAACTTAAAGTAATTTCTGGCTCTTGCATCTAAAACTGTCCGTATTTTTAAATAAAGTTGAATTGCCCTGCAAATATAAGTATTAATATTTTGCGTAAGAAATCTGCAAAGATAATTCACATTGAATGATTATAATTTTTATTATGTTAGAATATAAAATAAATACTATTCATCATTAAAATTTAACTTAAACATTATGAGAATCCACTTGCTTCAGCATGAAATATTTGAAGGTCCGGGGTACATTGAAGACTGGATACGAGGAAAAAATTATGCATTATCATATACAAAGTTTTACGAATCAGATAAACTGCCTGAGCTTAACAGTTTTGACTTTCTTATAATTATGGGCGGCTCAATGAGTGTAAATGATGAACAGAAATTTTCCTGGTTAAGAAGGGAAAAGCTGTTTATTAACAATGCAATTGAAAGCGGAAAAATTGTTCTGGGAATTTGTCTCGGTGCGCAGTTGATTGCTTCTTCATTGGGGAAAAAGGTTTTTCCTAATGTGTATAAAGAAATCGGCTGGTTTGAAATAAAGTTTACGCCGGAAGCGAAGACAAATAAGTTATTTGATCTCTTTCCTGCTGAAGAAAATGTTTTTCACTGGCACGGTGATACTTTTGATTTGCCTGATAATTCAATTCATATTGCTTCAAGCCGCGGCTGCCGGAATCAAGCATTCGTGTTTAAAGATAAAGTAATAGGTTTGCAGTTTCATATCGAAGTTACCAAGAGCTTACTAAAAAGCATGACTTCAAACGGAACAGATGAGTTAGTTGAGGATACATATATTCATACCGAAGCCCAAATACTGAACGGCAGCAGATACTGCAAACAAAATAACACCTTGCTTAAGCACTTATTAAACAGAATTGAAGAAATCTTTTAAAAAGCTTCATAAAAAAATTAAAAGAGATGACATGTCATTTTGTTAAAGACAGTCATCTCTTTTATTTTAAGCCTTCATTCTTGTGCCTTGCTCTTCGTGAATGAAAAGCCAGCTGCAAATCTTTCCTATATTTATTTCTTCAAAATAGTTCCAGTATTCTTTTGTTCTTACGTGCATTGAGCTTGTTTCGTCGGCTGGAATTTTCTCGGCTTCATCAATAAGTTCTTTTATACGCGTCTGCCATTTGCTCATATTTCCAGTGCGCAAATCAACCCAGCCTTCATTCGACCACTTCTCAATATTTTCTTTTGATATATCAAGCACATTTTCCCCGCGGAAAGCCGGAATTTTTATTGTTCCGCTTCTCAACAGAGACTCGCCGTCAGGTAGAAGAATTGGGATACCAATAGAAATTATTTCACTCCTTAACTTTGAGTTGTCAATAATAATTTCGAAACATTTTTCCGATAACTCTTCCGGCGAAAAAGCTAATATGTCTTTCATTGTTTTAGAGAATAAACTTATAAGATGAATTTCATACAAAAGTTTTGAGAGTCTCGGCGGTCCTAAAAGCTCAAAAGCCACACTTGAAACATTATTTTCTTTTTCAAGCTGGGCGAGTTTTTTCACTGCCATGTGCTGCAAATATCCTGCGCGGTACGTAGGCTCCATAGTAGCGTGGTCAAGCGAGCTTACAATATCATGACCAGTATTCCCGCCTTTAATTTCGTATATCACCACATCCGCAATTTCCTCCGGTGTAACAAACTCCATTTGCTTCTGAGCGGTTATAGTTTCGAATTCTCCTTTAGAGAAAATTCCATTCTCGCCGGTATCTATGAAAACAGATTTTAAGGTTTGCCCTGTAGTTCTGTATTGTTTATCAGAGCAAAGAACGAATTTATCTTTTAAAGGAACTGATTCGGTAACGGGAACATCAACAAGCTCAATCGGCTGACCTCTTTTTTTAATTTCTCCATACTCGATTTTTTTCCAGGCTATAGCTGCCGTTGGTTTTATTTCTTTGGTTATTGGTCCGTTTGGAGTACGTGCCATTAAGAAAAGTAAAAGTGTGTGTGCGCCCGCGATTGAAGATTTGCTGAGCAAAACGCGCGAAGGTTTTTCTTCGCTGTGTGTGTATGGAATATTTAATCCCATTCCGCCGGTGCCGCTTGTCCCAATCTTAATATAGATTTCGGATTTTACCTGGCTCATGCTTGAGTATAATATTTGCACATGTCTAATAAGCTGGGGAATATATAGTGTGCATAAAAGTTTTTCTGTTACAGTTACAATGTCGTCGTAACCGGCGTGTGTTTTTATTGCTTTGAAAATGCTCCGGTAGGTTGAATAAACATCCTGATAAGCGATAGCTGTGGCAGTGTTGATACAATCTATAATTATATCAGGTTTATAAGTAGATAAAAGATTAAAAAGCGAAGAGCTCTTCAAAATATTTTCAGAAAGCTCTTCCATAACATCCTGCATAAGGATATTTCTTTTGTCTTTGTCGGCAAGAATTGACATTCTATTAATGTCTTTGAATTCATTGCGGACAAAAATATCTCCGCCCCACGGTATAAAATAATTTTCTCCTTTATGCGGGAATTCCTTGCTAAGCTTTGCAACAGCATCGTTAGCTTCAGACAATTTAAGAGAAGTTATAATGATGCGGCTTGGATTTTCATCCACTAATTTCCTGGAGACAGCATTGCCTACAAGACCCCAGCCGCCTAAAACGAGAACAGTTTTATTTTGGATATTCATAAAAAAACCCTTTGTAAATTTTTTATAATGGTTAAAATTATGATTATTCTCTACATAAGGCAATCAAATTAAAATGATTTTTTATCCGCTTTATGTACCGTATCTTTCTAAATAAATGCCATTAAGCGAAAGAATGTTGAAACAGTTTCAACGAATAACTATTTAGCATCCGGAAAAAAAATTATTAATGCGACTAATACTAGGAACAATTTTTTAATGGCAGAAGAGAAAGTTACGCTTGCAGCGGAATATTTTGATAAAGCTGTAAAATCACAGGTCAACGGAAAAATTGAAACGGCTATTAAGCATTATATTAACTCGCTAAAAATATTTCCGACGGCACAAACGCATGTCTATCTAGGAATAGCCTACAGCTTGCAAGGTTATTTTGAAAAAGCAATAAAAGAATGTAAGATCGCTTTGACTATTGATCCGCAGTTTGGGTCCGCTTATAATAATATTGGAAATTATTTACTAAACCTTGGAAAAGACGACGAAGCAATTTCATGGTTTGATAAAGCCATGAAGTGCGAAGAATTCGAAATGAAATACGAGGCTTGCTACTGCCTTGGAAAAATTTACGAGAAAAAATGGGATCTGTTTTCTGCCATTCGTTATTACAGCCGCGCACTTAATTTATATCCCGATTATGAAGAAGCCCAAAACTCAATGCTAAGGCTTACAACCTTGATGAATTAATATTGTCAGCCTGCGGGAATTTAATTTATACATTCAAATCATAGATAGGATTTTCTTCTTCCTTCTCAATTGCTTAACATAAATGGTATTGTTAAATTTGAAACTAAGAAAACAAGAAATATTTTTTATAAGTAATAGAACGGCATTTAATGAAAGTTTTAGATTTATTAAGTAAGAATTTTATCATAGCTGATCTTCAATCAAATTCAAAGCAGGATGTTATTAATGAGTTGATAAACCTGTTTGAAAATGACCCCCGTGTAATTGATATAGAAAAGGTGAGAGACTCAGTTTTAGAAAGAGAAAAAATTATGTCTACCGGTGTTGGCAAAGGCTTTGCGATACCGCACGGCAAGACGAATGCTGTTAACGATATTTTAGCGGCGTTCGGCAAATCCAACCAACCAATCGAATACGACGCGCTTGACGGGCATCCGGTTTATCTTGTTTTTCTTCTCGTAGGTAAAGATAATTTGGTAAGCAACCATATAAAACTGCTTAGCCGCATTTCGAGAATGATGAATAAAGATGAATTCCGTGAAAAATTAATGAAGGCTAAAACTCCGGATGAAATTTTAGAAATATACAGAAAAGAAGAAGAAAATTATTTTGATGTATAATTCTTTTTCTAAAAGACAAAAGATTCCTCAGAAATCTTTTCAATCCATTTTCCTTTTCCGAATCCAAATATGATCAAAGCCATTACCGGAACAAAAGATATTCTTCCTCAAGAAATTTCCCGCTGGAAATATCTTGAAAATTTAGTTCATCAAATATTTACTGATTTCAATTATAAAGAAATTAGAACACCCATTTTTGAAGAAACAATTTTATTTGCGCGCGGGATTGGCGAGGAAACCGATATTGTCGGCAAGGAAATGTATACCTTTAACGATAAAAGTAATACAAGCTTAACTCTGAAGCCGGAAATGACCGCGTCGGTTGTGAGGTCTTTCATCGAGCATTCTTTGGGAAAACAGCAGCCGTTAAATAAATTTTATTATATCTCTCCGATGTTCCGTCAGGAAAGACCCCAAGCCGGCAGGCAGCGCCAGTTCCACCAGTTCGGATGTGAGGCTTTGGGAAGTTCCTCACCTTTACTTGATGCTGAAATAATTATTGCCGCTTACCAAATATTGTACAAACTGAATTTGAAAGATTTAAAAGTTAAGATTAACTCGCTCGGCATACCTTCTTCGCGTGAAGCTTATAAAAATATTTTAAGGCAGCATCTTGAGGAAAAGAAAAACCTTCTTTCAGAAGAAAGCAGAAAAAGATTTGATAAAAATATTTTAAGAATCTTCGATAGTAAAATAGAGTCCGATCAAGAGATAATTGAAAATGCGCCGAAGCTTATCGATTTTATTGATGAAGAAAGCAGAAAAGATTTTGAAATGGTAAAAGAACTTCTTTCCCAAAATGAAGTTCCGTTCGAGGTTGACCCCAAGCTTGTACGAGGTCTGGATTATTATACAAAAACTACATTTGAAATACTTAGCGGAAAAGTAGGCTCACAAAGCGCATTGTGCGGCGGCGGAAGATATGACCTTTTGGTAGAACAGCTTGGCGGCACTCCAACGCCCGGAGTTGGGTTTGCTGCCGGCATGGAAAGGATTCTTCTTGCTTGTGTAAACGAAGATGCTTTAATTATTCATGAAGAAGAAATTAATTTATACATAATCCGGCTTGACGACAGCCTTACTCAAAAAGTTTTTGAACTAGCCGCTTACTTTAGAAAGAATTCTCTTAAAGTTGAGATTGATTATCTTGATCGTAGTGTCAAAGCCCAAATGCGCGAGGCGAATAAATATAACGCGCAGTTTGTTTTGTTTGTCGGCGGAGATGAATATAAATCAAATAAATTAAATCTAAAATTTATGGAAACCGGAGAGCACGAAAATCATTCAATTTACGACCTTGAGGGGATTAAACATTTTATTTTAGGAAAAATTTCTAAGACTAAAACGTTTTCGTAAGGGTACAATCTGTAAATTTTTTAGATAGCTATTCCCTCATAAGAAAATAACCAAACCTTTTGTATCTTTGACTTGACGAAAGAATAATTTACATTTTTAAGATTGAGATTTTATGTATCCCGAACTTTTTAAAATAGGTCCTTTTACTGTATATAGCTACGGCTTGATGCTTGGTATCGCGTTTATTATTTCAAGCTATATTTTGAATAAAGAGTTTGAAAGGAAAAAACTTAATCCGGCTATCGCGACTGAAATAACTTTGCTTGCAATTATTTTTGGAATAGCCGGAAGTAAAATTTTAGATTTGATTGAAAATTGGAATGATTTTGTGGCGAATCCTTTAATTGCTTTTTCGCCAGGCGGATTAACTTTTTACGGCGGATTAATTTTAGCTTCCGCCGCAATCTGGATATATATTAGAAAGAAGAAGATACCTTTTCTTGTCGTGGCAGACGCAGCTTCGCCGGCTTTAATTTTAGCATACGGAATAGGAAGAATAGGCTGCCAGCTTGCGGGAGACGGAGATTACGGAATTCCCACGTCACTTCCCTGGGGAACAAATTTTGCAAACGGAACTGTAAAACCCCATTATGCTTTGATGCAATATTATCAAGAACATCCTGCAGCCGCACTGCATGATAAGTTTTATCAGCTTTCCTCCGAAGTTATAAAAACAGACGCTTACGGCACGATAACTAAATTTGATGAAACCATCCGGCTTCACCCGGCGCCGGTTTATGAATTCATCGCATGCCTTGTTATTTTTTTCGTGCTAAGATATTTTCAGAAAAAAGACGTACCCGGAAATATTGCCGGCTGGGCTGATGGAAAATTGTTCATGCTTTATTTATTATTTGCAGGAGCCGAAAGAATATCTATTGAGTTTATCAGATTAAACCCAAGATTACTTTTCGGTCTTTCTGAGGCGCAATTAATCTCTGTCATAATAATTATTATCGGAGCAATCGGCTTTAATTATTTTACAGTAAATAATGATAAGCTTGTAAAGTTTATTCCGCCGCCGTTTGAAGCAGAGAATAAAAAAACAAAAAGCAAAAAATCATAACTAAAAAATTATGAATTTAATTATAGGTCGTAAGCCGGTACTTGAAGCTATAAATTCCGGTGAAGCTGTTGAGCAAATCTATATTTTATTCGGGCAGCAGGGACCAATAATTACGGCGATTCGAGTTGCGGCAAAAAATCACGACATAAAATGTACGGAAATTCCCATCCAGAAATTTAATGCACTTTCGCCGCATCAAAATTCACAAGGCGTTATTGCAGTAAAAACAAATCAAAAATATTTTTCTCTCGATGAAATTATTTCTTCGTCAAAAAAATCCGTTTATCCATTAATACTTATTTTAGATTCTATCCAGGATACTCATAATCTTGGTGCCATATTTCGATCAGCGGAATGCGCGGGTGTAGATGGAATAATCATAACAAAGCATAATAGTGCGCCGGTGAATGAAACTGTAATAAAAACTTCAGCGGGTGCCTCTTCATATTTGAAAATTTGCACCGTTAATAATCTTTCGTTATCGATAAATCAGTTAAAAGAAAGTGGGTTTTGGATCGTTGGGTCTTCACTGGAAAATTCAAAAAATTATAATGAAGTTGATTACAAAATTCCAGTCGCGTTAATAGTTGGCAATGAAGAGAAAGGGATTCGTAAGCTAACCGCGGATAATTGCGATTTTCTTATCCGGATTCCTATGAAAGGGAAAATTCAATCGTTAAACGTTTCAGTTGCTGCCGGCGTAATGCTGTTTGAAATTATGCGGCAAAGGAACCCTTAAAAACCGCAGCAAATTAGTTTACAAAAGGCAACAAACTTTCTTTTTTGAAAACGGAATTTTCCAAAGATTAAGAACATATTTCAACCTTAAACAATTCCGCTTCGAAATTGTATTAAAAAAGGCACCTCGTCCGTCTATTTTTGGCATTTAATATGAATGTTAACTATAAATATTAAGAGAGAGTGATGCACGATCATATTTTTGACTGTTACGAAGCTAAAGACAAAAGCAGTTTGATTCCCTTACTGCAAGACGTTCAAAGTATATATGGATATCTGCCCGAAATCGCTTTGCAAGAGGTCGCGGATTTTGTTGATATGCCTTTGAGCAGAGTTTATGGAGTGGCGACATTCTATAATCAATTTAGATTAGCGCCTTTAGGAGAAAATATAATCAGGGTTTGCAGAGGCACGGCATGTCACGTAAAAAACTCATCAAATATTTTATTTGCAATAGAAACAGCCTTAAACATTAAAGCCGGTGAAACAACAAAAGACAAAAAATTTACGATTGAAATTGTAAACTGTATCGGCGCATGCAGTATTGCGCCGGTCATCACGGTAAATGAAGATTATTTCGGTAGAATTACGGTTAAAGATGTTCCCAGCATTATAAAAAAATATGCTAAAGCGCCTAATAAAGAATTATTGCAGCAGCCGGAGGTGAATTTAGCATGAACACTTTTATTGAAAAATGCTGCAATGAATGCTGGCATAGCTTTGACAAACCTTGCGATCTTTTTATAAAGTGCTGCATTGATGGTCCGCTTTGTCATAGTAATAAATCATGTGAAGAAAAAATAAAATCACTCAATAAAAGATTAAAGTATGAAACGCACGGAGTTCCGATTATTTTTATTGGAATGGGTACATGTGGTTTAGCGGCAGGTGCGCAAAAGGTTGAAGAAGCGATTAAAGAGGAACTTAAAAAGTCCAATATAAATGCTAATATTGAACCAACAGGGTGCATTGGTTATTGTGCAAAAGAAGTTATCGTGGACATAAAACTTCCGGGGATGGACAGAATTTCATATTGCGAAGTAACTCCCAAGATTGTTCCCAAACTAATCCAAAAAACCTTAGTAGAAAAAGAAATTTTTAAGGAAAAGCTGCTTGGAACATTTGGAAAATCGTCAGAAGATATTCCTTCCATAAATGATGAGGCGTTCTTTAAACATCAACTTAAAATAGTTCTCGAAAATTGCGGTGTAATTAATCCGACTTCAATTGATTCATACATTGCTAACAATGGATTTAAAGCTTTAGACAAAGTTCTTCATACAATGAAACCGGAAGATGTAATTAAAGAAATATTGGAAAGCGGTTTAAGAGGAAGAGGCGGGGCAGGTTTTCCTACGGGAAAAAAATGGGAATTTGCCAACAAGCAAAAATCAGAGCAAAAATTTTTAATCTGTAATGCTGACGAAGGCGATCCCGGTGCGTTTATGGACCGCTCGGTGCTAGAAAGCGATCCATTCAGAGTTGTTGAAGGAATGTTGATAGCGGCTTATGCTATCGGCGCATCCAAAGCTTATATATATTGCAGAGCGGAGTATCCATTGGCAATCAGCCGTCTGCAAAATACAATTGATCAATGCAAAAAATACGGCTTACTTGGTGTGAATATTTTAAACAGCGGATTCAGCCTGGAAATAAAAATTAAAAAAGGTGCGGGCGCTTTCGTATGCGGCGA
>Ga0187812_1000081_pt1 | contig 33386 bp, 29 predicted proteins | sample NC_S_2_FD_130582 | JGI IMG/M metagenome (GOLD analysis project Ga0187812, IMG submission 130582) | Wetland sediment microbial communities from Neuse River Estuary, North Carolina, USA - ASW-S_2 | ecosystem: Environmental > Aquatic > Freshwater > Wetlands > Sediment | place: USA: North Carolina...
ATTTGGAAAAACAATACTGACTATATTCCAAACTACACTCCGGCTAACGCCGGGAAAAATATACGTTGAATTTTGGTACTTATTTTTTTCAATTACTATTGACTTTTAATACAGTACCTTGATAAAGAGCCTGAACTTGTAGTGTCCAGATTTAATATGGATAAACATTTTAATCTGCTTGTAGGAACTAAATATATTTTATTGGAAAAGCATATTGAAAAAAACAAACCCCTGGCTGTTTCAGTAGGTTTTTTAAATTCAGCAGTAAAAGCTTTTTCTAATCTTTATCCGCTTTATTGTTTTGCTGTTTCAAAAAATCCGCTAAAACTTATCGAAGAGTTTGAAGATAGATTCGGAATTTTAATTTGATCCGGCTTACTTCTCCTCAATCCAATTTCTTTTAATTTTGTACTTTAGATTTTAAAATCCAAAAGAGTTTTAACGGATTTATTATGATAAATGATTTGGACCTTGCATACCGCCTCTACTATGACTATTCAAACTATGCCGAACAAAATTTAAAACATCGGAGGTTTAAACATTCAGAGATTCTGCCTTTGATAAAAAATTTGATGGGAACTGAAATATTTTCGGTAATCGAAGCCGGAAAATCAGCGAAGGGAAAAGAAATATTTCTAATAAAGACCGGTATAGGAGATATAAAAATATTTTTGTGGTCGCAAATGCACGGTGATGAATCCACGGCAACTATGGCAATTTTTGATATGTTCAAATTTTTTATGTCAAATGACGGCTTTAATGATTTTAGAAATAAACTATTTTCAAAGTTCACACTTTATTTTATGCCGATAGTAAATCCGGACGGCGCAGATTTATTTCAACGAAGAAATGTTTTTGACATAGATATTAATCGAGATTTCGTCCAACTGCAAACACCCGAGGCGAAAATTTTAAAAGATGCTTTTGAAAAAATCAAACCAGATTTCGGGTTTAATCTTCACGACCAAAGCACGTTATATTCTGCGGGGCATAATTTTAAGCCTGCAACAATTTCATTCTTAGCGCCTCCAATCGACGCTGAAAATTCCATTGATGAAGTTAGGGCAAGATCAATGAAATTAATCGGTAAAATGTTTAACACCATGTCTTCATTTATCCCCGGTCATATAGCTAAATACCCAAATGATTTTGAACCACGTGCTTTCGGAGATAATTTTCAAAAATTGGGAACTAGCACAATCTTAATTGAATCAGGCGGGTGGAAAAACGATCCCGAAAAACAATTTATAAGAAAAATAAATTTTATTTCATTGCTTTCAGCATTTAACTCAATCGAAGCTGAAAGTTATGTAAATGAACCCATGGAAACTTATGAATCAATTCCGGCTAATGAAAAGGATTTGATGGATGTAATTTTAAGAAATTTAAAAATAAAAAAGGACGGCTTTGAATACTTAGCGGATATTGGAATCGTTAGAAATGAAATCAATGACGCTTCTTCATCAAAATATTTTATAAGATCATCAATCGAGGAAATTGGTGACCTTTCTGTCTATTTTGGTTACGAAGATCTTGATCTTTCCGGCTCAGAAATTTTCCCTGGTAAGACTTATCCAATAAAATTTGCTTCGATAAATGAAATAGAGAATTTGGATTTCAGCTTACTGCATTCGGAAGGTTTTACAAATGTATCTCTTAATGATAAAAATTTTGCGGGCAATTTCTCTCCTTTTCCTGTAAATATTATTATTAATGAAAATCATAATCAGGATGAAATTAAGATAGGAGATCCCGCAAATTTAATAATCAAAAAAGATTCCAAAGTAATCTATTGTGTGATAAACGGATTTTTAATAGAACCAGCCTTGAAAAAAGAATTAAATATAAATGGGCTCGTTTTTTAGCTCAAATATTCAACTTTTGGTAAGATGAATTATATTGCTTATAGACATAGGCTTTTTTATATTTATAGTCTTAAATTTTGATAAGGAATGTTTTTATGGCCAGAATTAAAAATATTGAAGCTTTCTGTCCGGTATGTAATGGAATGAGGAAAATGGAATTAACCGGGGATTTAGTAGTTGATGAATCTAACAGTAAACAATGGGCAAAATGCAAAAAGTGTAAGCAAACAATGCTGATAGATTTGGCTCAAGACGTAAAAGAAACTAAAGTTTCACTAGATGGAATTGAAAATCAGGATTGTACTGTTTATTCACCGCAAAAATCTTTTTCTATTGGTGAAGCTATATATCATAAAAATTGGGATGATTTCGGCAAGGTTGTTTCAAAAAGTATATTATCTAATGGGCAGAAATCAATTTCGGTGGAATTTCAAAAGTCTGGACATAAAAATTTAATTGAATCATTTAACATTTAACCCAACAAAGGAAGGTGATAAATTTGGTAGGAATTACTATAGGCGAAAACGAGTCAATCGACAAAGCACTTAGAAGATTTAAGAAAAAATATGAACGTTCCGGTGTCTTAAAAGAATATAAGAAAAGAACTTTTTTCGTTAAACCATCGATTAAAAAACGGATGGAGAAAATGAAAGCCGCTCGCCGTGCGCATAGAACTGATATAATTTTAGAATAATTTACAGCCCCGATTTAATCGGGGTTTTTATTTCAATGCCAGCCTTGGCTCTGTAATTTCAATTTCTTTTTTAGTCAGGTAATTTTTTTCAAAATGTTTTATAATGCAATTGAACGCATGATCAACTGAATTACAAAACGATAAATAATTCATGTCCTCGGCAGTAATTACGCCATTTTCAATTAAGCCTTCAAAATTGACAATACTCTTCCAATATTTCTCATCGTAAACAACAAGTAAAAGTTTTTTCTTAATTTTTTTTGTTTGTACTAAAGTAAGTATTTCAAAAAATTCATCCATTGTTCCGAAACCGCCTGGAAAAACTATTAAGCATTTTGCAAGATAAGCAAACCAGAATTTTCTCATAAAAAAATAATGGAATTCAAAACTCAGATTTTGTGTAACGTACTTGTTTACAAACTGCTCGAAAGGTAAGCTTATATTTAGCCCGATTGAATATCCTCCAGCTATTTTTGCGCCTTTATTTGCTGCTTCCATAATGCCTGGACCGCCGCCGGTGCAGATTATAAAACGGTTGGCAAAAGTAGGTAAATTTAATGACCATTCGGTAAGTCTTTTTGATAATTCTACAGCATCTTCATAATATTTTGACATTCTTACCTGGTCCTGAGCTTTCCTTAATTTCTCGGCAAGCATGGGAGTTGTTTTAGGGTTTATTGTTTTAAATTTATTTAATTCAGCTAAGGATTCTTTTTTAGATTTAACTCTTGCAGAGCCAAAAAATACTATTGTGTCGACAATTTTATGTCTCCTGAATTCCGTTTGCGGTTCTAAAAATTCTGAGAGTATTCTAAGAATTCTTGCGTCTGCAGAGTTTAAGAAATCTAAATTTTCATATGCCTTTTGTACAGTTTTCTTTTTTGCCATTTTATTTCTTCTTTATCTATTATTTTGAATATTTAATTAATTGAAAGATTAATTTGAGAGTCTTTTATTTCTGACAAGAAATTTTATATTTACCTTTTGAATTTAAAGTTCAAGTTTCCAATTCTAAACGGCTGTTAATTATTTATTATAAAAATAACCATCTAAAATTATATAACAAAAGTTCAATATCACTTAGAAGAATGCGCATATGATAAAAAAAATTATTTTGTTCTTGTTGATTGTCAACTTTTTTTCATTTGCTTCCTCGAAGGAAGAATTAAAAAAGCAGATAACCAATTTATTATCAACATTACCCGCTTCGACAGTACCAGCAATCATAATTTATAATCCTCAAACACAGGATACTATTTATAGTGTAAATGCTTCCGAATCTATGATTCCTGCCTCAAATACAAAGCTGTTTACAACTGCCGCTGCACTTAACTTAATGGGAGAAAATTTTGCACTTTCAACAAAAATTTTAACTGATGGAAAGCTTAGAAATGGAGTATTAAATGGAAACCTTTTTATAAAGGGGTACGGCAATTCGGTTTTTACCGAAGTCGATTTAAAAAGAATGATCCGCGAACTGAAAGAAAAAGGAATAAAAAAAATAATTGGTGATATAATAGGAGACGACTCATATTTTGATGAAGATTATTTTCGGGACGATTGGATTATTGATGAGCTCGATAATGTAAAGCTTCCCGCTATTTCTGCATTAGTGTTAGACCGAAATAGAATGCCTGCAAGAGAAAAGGTAAGAGTACGAAAAGGCAGAAGAATTAGGATTAAATATATTGAGGTTTACAAAAATGTTTCCAATCCGCCTTTATTTGCGGCACAAGTGCTGAAAAAAGATTTAGTCAAAAGCGGAATTAAAGTTGTTGGTATGGCTGAAAAAGGTAATGCTCCTGTAGGCTCAAAAGTACTTTCAGAATCAAGCATTTTACTAAAAGATCTTATCAAAATTATTAATAAACACAGTGACAACTTCTTGGCGGAATGTCTTTTTAAGACTATTGGCGCTGTTTATGCTAGGACACAGGGTAACGCTTTTTATTCTACTCAGGCAGTAATGAGGTTTATTAAAGATAATGGGATTTTTTCAGACAGCACTTCTTTAGTTGATGGTTCAGGACTATCACGATATGATTTTGTTACTGTCGGAGCAATAGCAGGCGTCCTGGAAAAAATGTATTTCGATCAAAAAAACTTTCAGGCTTACCTTAACTCTCTTAGCGTTGCCGGCGTTGATGGAACTTTACGTTATCGTATGATTGGTACTCCTGCTGAAAACAATTTTCATGGCAAAACCGGAACTTTAAATGGTATTTCATCTCTCTCAGGTTATCTAATTAAGCCGAATGGCAACGACTTGATTGTAAGTATTTTATTCCATTATCAATACGATAGCGCAAATTATTATAGAGGAATTGAAAATAGAATTGTAGAAGAATTGGCTGAATGGAAATAAAAAAGCCTTAAGATAAATCTCAAGGCTTAGATAAAACTGTAATTAAAATTTTTATTTACTGGGATTACTATTTTGTTGTACAGGCGCAGTTGACTGTTGAGGTAAACTCGGTGTTTGAGGAATTTCCTGCCTGCCTGATTTTTGAATTATGCTTTCACGCTGGTTTGTTGTTGATTGACCCGGCAAAAAGAATAAGTTTATTACAATCGCCAAAACAGCCAAACTTCCAGCTAACCACCATGTAGCTTTGCTTAGAAAATCCGCCGTTCTTCTGCTGCCAAACATTGCGCCCATAGCAGAACCGCCTGCTGCGCCAAAGGTTCCTGAAAGTCCTTCACCTTTGCTTGCCTGCATAAGGACAATAATCATTAATAATATCGAAATAACTGTTGATATAAAAACTAATAATGTATACATATTTTAAATAACTCCTAAAAAATAGTAGCGGGGGAGGGATTCGAACCCCCGACACGTGGATTATGATTCCACTGCTCTAACCAACTGAGCTACCCCGCCTCATTTAATTTTTGAGAACGCAAATATAAAAACATTTGCTATAATAACAAAAAATTCTTTCTTAGCTGTTATTGCGAAGTTTGAATAGATTTCCATAAGAAATCCAATAATTCCGATATTCCTTGCCTGGTTGCGGACGAAAACAATAATAGCGGAGAATCAGCATTTTTAATTTTTTTCTTTGAAAATTTCTTTAGCTGATCATCTTCGACTAAGTCAATTTTAGACAATGAAACAATTTTTTGTTTCTCTGCAAGCTTTGGGCTGTAGCTTTTCAATTCATTATATAAAATATTATAGTCGCGTTGATAATTATCTGAAGTTACATCAATTAAGAAAAGAAGAATCTTTGTCCTTTCTATATGCCTTAGGAACTTATGTCCTAAGCCTTTTCCTTCGTGAGCGCCTTCAATAATGCCGGGAATATCGGCAACAGTGAAGCTTTGAAAATCCTTATATCTAACTATTCCTAAGTTTGGCTCTAGAGTTGTGAATGGATAATCAGCAATTTTGGGTTTGGCAGAAGAAATAGTGGAGATTAAAGTTGATTTTCCTGCATTTGGAAATCCAACTAAACCTACGTCAGCAATTAATTTTAATTCGAAGGTTATTTTTTTTTCTTCGCCTGGTTTTCCGGGTTCTGCAAAGCGCGGCGTTTGATTGGTAGGAGTTGCAAAATTACTGTTGCCTTTTCCGCCTTTCCCGCCTTTAGCTGCAATAAATTTTTTATCATCCACATCGAGATCGCAAATTATTTTTCCTGTTTCAGAATCTTTAATTACAGTGCCGACAGGGACACTTATAATAATGTCACTTCCGTTTTTACCGTCTTTAAGAGCGCTTGCTCCGTTATCGCCTTTTCCTGCTTTATAATGTCTTTTATATCTAAAATCCAACAAAGTTGAAAGATTGTGGTGAGCTTCGATAATAATATCGCCGCCTTTTCCTCCGTTGCCTCCGGAAGGTCCGCCTTTTGGTACGTATTTTTCTCTTCTAAAAGTTACCGCACCGTCTCCGCCTTTACCAGCAGTAATTTCAATCTCTGCATAATCTATAAACATATTTAATCCTGGTCAAAATAATTTGAAATTGCGTTGGTCAATGTTACGGCATCCTTTGAATACGGGTTTACACGGTAAGTCAAAAAGACAGTCTTCAGAATTTCCGTTGCTTCATCGTAGGAAATGCATTCGGAAATTTTTTCAATTGTATTTTCAAAATCATCTCTATCCTCATTAAAAACTGTGGAGATAATCTTTCTTACGTCTTTCCGGCTTAGATATTCGTACACATCTTTATCAAAACGCCTGATAGTACTTTTATTTTTATCTGATGATTTTTCAGTCAATTCCTTTTTCTCAGAATTATCAAAATTAATCCCTTCTAAACTTATTACATCTTCATTATTATCATTTTGCTTTTCAGCTTCATTTTCAATGTCGGGCGGCTCTATCTTTTCATCATCCGCCTGCAAATTGTCCATCTCAATTTCCGGTTCATCTTCTACAACCTCAAACTCGAATTCATTAAGGTCTGATTTTATTTCGTTTAGCTCTGCTTCAATAGATTTCAATTCAGAATCATAAATTGAAAGCAAATCTTCTTCGGCACTTTCTTTTGTCTCCGGTTCTTCTTTTAGTTCAATAGTTATAGGTTCCTCAATATTTAATGTGATTTCATCCGCTTGCTCGTCTTTTGAAACTTTAATATCGGCAGCAAAATCATCTTTTTTTACATCTTCATTATTGAGTTCCTGTTGCTCTTCAATTTTTGTTTCTAATAGATTACTATCTTCCACGGATACAATTTCTTCTTTGAACGAGCTTGGAATTTCTACGGGAGCGGAAGAGTATAAAACCTTTCTTACATCTTCAGTGTTGAAGTTCTGGTTTAAATCCGAAGAGAAGTATTTCCTTATCTTAAATTGATATTCAATAAGGTTTTTTTCTTTCAGAAATAATTCAAGATAGGAAGGTGATATTTTTGTCTTATTCGAAGCGCCTTCATTAAAAAATTCCGCAAACGAGAAGATAGTATTATCAAGGAACTTCTCCGGCTGGTTAGTAAAAAGCTCTTTATCAATTTTAGTTAGAATTGCCTCAAATTCCGTTACGCTTAGAGATGACAATTTTCTCTTGCCGAGATATGCAAGAAAAATATTTTTAATGTAATCATAAAAATAAATGTAATTAAAAGCTAATCTAATTTCTTCCGCGCTTCTGTTTTCCGATTCGTTGTATGCAAGCTTAACCAGCGACCACCGCGGACGTACAAGGAAATTAATATTAAATGAAACAGCCTGCAGCATCAGCTTCTTCACATCTTCAAAAGAAATCTTCTTGCTCTTTTTTATTTCTTCGGAAATAAATCCGAAGTGTTTTGAGATTTCCGCACCTGAATAATCAAACACAGAATCTTGAAGCAGCTTCCGCCTGTCTTCATAAATTAAGAAGTCAAGCTCGGCGGAAATATATTTTACGATTGCCGGGTGGACATCGCTTGCCAAGAGCTTGTCAAAAGTAAAAAAGGAACCAAACTTTTTTACTTTGTTCAGGCTTACATCGGCAATAAATTTAATTTCTTTTTCAAACATCTTAATCTCTTTGAATTGACAACACAAAATAAAAAAATCCCGACTAAAATAAATCGGGATTTTTAGTAATCAGCAAGGTAATTAAAAACTACTCGTCAACATTTTGTGAGCTTAGCGACGCAATGAGAAATTCGCGGTTTAGCATGGCAATGTTTCTAACTGAAATACCTTTCGGGCATTCGGCTTCACAAGCATAAGTGTTTGTGCAGCTTCCAAATCCCATTTCATCCATCTTGGCAACCATCGCTTCCGCGCGTTCTTTTCTTTCAGGCTGACCTTGAGGCAGCAAAGCAAACTGAGAAACCTTAGCTGAAACAAAAAGCATTGCCGATCCGTTTTTACATGCGGCAACGCAGGCGCCGCAGCCGATACATGCAGCAGAATCAAACGCTTCCGAAGCAATATTTTTATTTATCAGAATTTCATTTGCGTCCGGAACGCCGCCGGTATTTACGGAAATATATCCGCCGGCTTGAATTATTTCATCAAAAGCCGAACGGTCGACAGCAAGATCTTTTATTACCGGGAAAGCTTTGGCTCTGAACGGCTCGATATAAATAGTATCGCCGTCTTTAAAATGCCGCATGTGAAGCTGGCATGTCGCAACTTTCGGAATAGGTCCGTGCGGCTGCCCGTTAATAACCAGACCGCAAGTGCCGCAGATGCCTTCACGGCAGTCGCTTTCGAAAACTACAGGCTCTTCATTCTTTCTTTCCAGATCATTATTAATCTCGTCAAGCACTTCGAGAATTGACGAATCGGGAGAAACGGAAACATTATAATCTTTAAATGCGCCGACTGCTTTAGGAGACGATTGTCTCCAGATTTTTAATTTTAGGTTCAAATTATTCCCATTCATTATTTGTAACTCCTCTGGGCTAATTTAACATATTCAAAATTTAATTCTTCTTTATTGAGATTCCATTTGCCGGCGTCTTCAAACTGCCAGGCTGCAACGTAGCGGAAATTTTCATCGTCACGTTTTGCTTCGCCTTCTTCAGTTTGATATTCTTCCCTAAAGTGACCGCCGCATGATTCGTTCCGGTGAAGCGCGTCCACAGCCATCAACTCGCCGAGTTCAAGATAATCCGCCACTCTACCGGCTCGTTCAAGCGTTTGATTTAAATCTTTGGCTTGACCGACAACATTAACGTCTTTCCAGAATTCTTCCCGGAGTTCTTTTATTTCTCCGATAACTTCTTTAAGACCTTTTTCATTCCGCGCCATGCCTACTTTATTCCACATCAGCTTGCCGAGCTTTTTATGGAATTCATCTACCGTTCTTTTCCCTTTTATCGTAAGTAATTTTTTAACACGGCTTTCTACTTCTTCCGTTTCTTTCTTAAACGACTCGTGTGTAACGGAAACGGGAGCAAATTTTGTTGTAGCTAAATAATTTCCAATCGTATAAGGAACGACGAAATAACCATCGGCTAAGCCTTGCATCAAGGCGCTGGCGCCAAGACGGTTCGCGCCGTGGTCTGAAAAGTTCGCTTCGCCGAGCACAAACAAACCGGGAACGTTGCTCATCAAGTTATAATCTACCCACAAGCCGCCCATTGTGTAATGAGGAGCCGGGTAAATCTTCATCGGAGTTTCATACGGATTTTCACCGGTAATAGTTTGATACATCTCGAACAAGTTTCCGTACTTTTCCTCGATCGCTTTTTTACCAAGACGATTTATAGAATCAGCAAAGTCGAGATAAACGGATTCGCCTCCGTTCACGCCTCTGCCGGCATCGCAAACTTCCTTTGCATTTCTTGACGCAATATCTCTCGGAGTTAAATTTCCAAAAGAAGGATATTTTCTTTCAAGATAATAATCTCTTTCATCTTCCGGGATTTGGCTTGCTGAGCGCGTATCTCCAACTTTCTTTGATACCCAAACTCTTCCATCGTTTCTTAAGCTTTCGCTCATCAAAGTTAATTTAGATTGATTATCGCCGTGGAGAGGCAGGCACGTAGGATGAATTTGCGTGTAGCACGGGTTCGCAAAGTAAGCGCCTTTTTTATGAGCGCGCCAGATTGCCGTCGCGTTGCTGTTCATCGCGTTTGTTGAAAGGAAAAACACATTTGAATATCCGCCCGTCGCGAGCACAACCGCATTAGCAGTATATTTTTCAATTTCGCCTGTAAGTAAATTTCTTACGACAATTCCTCTTGCCTGTCCGTCAATAACAACCAGCTCGAGCATTTCTCTTCTTGAGTACATTTTGACGGTGCCTTTTTTAATCTGCCTGCTTAAAGCGCTGTAAGCGCCGAGCAGAAGCTGCTGACCAGTTTGTCCTCTTGCGTAAAAAGTTCTTGAAACCTGAGCGCCGCCGAAGGAACGGTTATCTAATAGTCCGCCGTATTCTCTTGCGAAAGGGACACCCTGTGCGACGCATTGGTCAATTATATTCCCGCTGACTTCCGCGAGACGGTAAACATTCGCTTCGCGCGCGCGGAAATCGCCGCCTTTAACGGTATCATAAAATAATCTAAAAATGGAATCGCCGTCGTTGGGATAATTCTTTGCAGCGTTAATACCGCCTTGAGCCGCGATGCTGTGCGCTCTGCGCGGGCTGTCGTGAAATGAAAAAGAATGGACATTGTAACCAAGTTCACCGAGAGAAGCAGCAGCCGAAGCGCCGGCAAGTCCGGTTCCTACAACAATAATATCAAACTTCCTTTTATTTGAAGGGTTAACCAGCTTCATATTAAATTTATGATTCGTCCATTTTTCATAAATCGAACCAGCCGGTATTTTGGAATCTAAGTTTGCCATTAGTTACCTCCGTGGAAAAATAAAAAGTAAACCGGTATGGATGCAAATAACAACGCGGTTAATATCGCGTACAGCGTTCCGATTTTTTGAATGAGCGGGAAATATTTTTTATGGTTCCACCCGAATGTTTGAAACGCGCTCTGGAAGCCGTGGTTCAAGTGGAAGCCTAGCAGGACCATAGCGAAAATGTAAAACCACGAATAAACAGGCTGCGCAAACCATCCGGTAACGAGATCGTAAAGATTAATCTCTCTGCCGCTGAAGTTTGAAGGATACCAGAATGTCTGGAGATGAATAACAAGGAAAATAAAAATTATGCTTCCTGTTTGAATTGTTGTTCTCGCGAATATGTTTGTCTCTTTCGAGCGGGCGTTAACGGCGTAAAGCTTTCCTTTAGCTTTCCTGTTAGTCCACCAGAGAACCACACCGTTATAAATATGCAGAACAAAAATTATGGTAAGTAAAACTTCTATGACTCTTACTATCGGTTTAAATTTTTCCAACGTGCCGGCGTAAGTGTTAAACGCGTCTGCTCCCGCAAAAAGAGTAAGATTACCTAATAAATGAATTATTAAAAAAATGATTAGCAATAAACCGGTTAAAGCCATAATAAGCTTTTTGCCGATTGAAGAATTAATGAATTTGCTAAACCAACCCATTGAACTTCTCCTTAAATAGATGATGAAATGTTTGGTTTGATATGTTGATTATAAATAAAGTAATAGCTTTCATTTGTGTGATTATTTCAGATGTGCGATTATGAATGGCAGCATTCCTTATTAACTTAAAATTTCTTTACAGTGAAATTATCATTTTATGTTTAGAAAATCAATTTATCTTTTCGTTTATTAATAGTAATAATTATAAAGCAGCATGGATAGAAAAGTAAATCAGCAGCCCGCTTCGCGCCTTAATGGGTGGAGGATATGCCGCCGGGACAGAGGGCTGCAAAGCCAAAGCATCAAGCACACGATGCCGCGCAAGGAATTATTTTCAAACATGAAAGAGAAGTACCGGTAAAAAAAAATTAATAGAATTTGATTGACTTTAAAAATAAATATGAGTAATATTTTTACAGAAGTTAAAACTATTTCATATAAAGGTGTTTAATAGTGAGAGTTCATCTTAAAATTACAAACTGCAAAAACAAATTCGACTGACTTTTAGGATTAATTGCAAAGCGGAGATTTCTATTCAGGGGCAATTAATTCTTTAAACCAGGGTTCTTCCCAAAATATAATTCCAGATATCCATGTATATATAAAATTTGATCCGGTGTTTTAGGCTTAGTTAAAAAGATTTGTTGTGTTGAGATTCGATTTGCAAGGAATAAGAAATTTTTTTGTTCTTTGATAAATTGAACGCAAGTATTTATTTGAAAAACGGCAGATAAAAATCTATTATCATGCCGCTTACATTTCTACGGTAAATAAGAATTGCCGCGTACTTACCATTCCGCGGCTGAATCGGATTGCACTTATTTAAGGATAAAACCTTCCATTGATACAAACCATGTAAGCCCGGCTGAGATTTGATTAATAATAACAGCTATACTTCATGTACTTTATGCAATTCAAAAGCGGAATTCCACGGAGGCATGAGAGCATTCCGCAAACGATTCTTATGGAATCGCGAATGATATTTCCAATACGGCAGAGGCTTGAATAAAAGTTACAATGACATGGCAGCCTGCTTACAACGCGATGTTTAAGGGCTGCAATTACTTGTCCGGGTCTTACAATGAGAATGAAGTGACTTACAATTGATTTTTCTTTTCATGCAATTGTATGCCCGGCGCTTACAATGAGTTTTTCAGAACTTGCAATTTAAATTTTGAAAATTACAATGAGAACGGAGTGTTTAGCAATTAAACAAAATATTCCTACAATTGATAAAAAGACACTTACAATAACTTTGTTGGAACTTACAAAGACATGTTTAAAACTTGCAAAGACTTATTCCGGTCTTACAATGAAACAGAAAAAGCTTGAAATTTAGTCAAAAACGAACAATCTAATAACTTTGTGCTTCTAAGGCGGCAAAACCCGCCATGAGGACACAAAAAAATCAATAATAAAAAACGAGGTAAATTATGAAAGACACATTTGATAATTTTTTGAGAATGGTTGCAGCAATGATAACCTTTCTAACCGGCAGTACGGAAATGCTTACAAAGTACCCGGTGCTGGCAGGAATACTGCCGAGACTGACAGCGCAGAAGAAGAAGGTAGATGATGAAGTTGAATCGCGCGGCGGAAGGAATACCGGCTATGCAGGCACCAAAGGCAGTCTGCGCGGAAATGTTGTAGACACCACGTACAAAGTAATGAAGGCTCTTCACCAGATAGCGGTAAATAAAAAGCTGCCGGATATTATTGCGGCAACCGAAATTAGATCGAAGTCGCCGCTAAAAAGAATGAGAGACAATGAACTTGTAGGTAAAGCGAAGGAAATTTACAAGCTTGCCCTTCCTCATGCCGCGGATTTTGCAGGCTTCTTAATTAACATCGAAGATATAATTACGGCAGCCGCCGCATTTGAAGCTTCGATTGGCGAGATGGGATCGGCAAAAGGAAAAAAGAAAGGCGGCACGGAGAACATTGGAGATGAAATGCAATTGCTTGAAGACCTGGTAGAGGACGAGCTGGACAGCGCGATGGAAGCGATAAGCGATAATGAGTCGGCATTCTACAACAAATTCAAAGGCGTACGCGAAGTGCTTCAGTACGGCATACGCCATGATAAAAATGATGAACCGCCGCAGGATCCCGATCAGCCGCCGCAGAATCCAGATCAGCCGGCGAAGTAAGCGGCGCGGTTTATTGCAGGTAAAAAAATAAGCAATAAGTAATTGGCAAATACTTCGTACACATATCAGCGGCAGGTTTTTCCTTTTGCCTGCCGCTGAAGATTAAATTGTCTGAAACTGGATTTGAAGGATTAAAGGATTAGCGACATAAAAAACAAATACTTTATAATAAACTTTCATATAATTAATTTCTATTGAGTCTTTCAAATTATTAAATATAAATCATGCAAAAGATTATAGAAATTAAAAGGTATTAATAAAACATTAATTATGATAAAAGAATTAGTCTTAAAAAATTATCGCGGCTTTGACAACCATACAGTTCTTTTTTCTAATCTAAACATAATTGTAGGTGCTAACAATGCCGGTAAATCAACTGTTGTTGAGGCTTTAAGAATATTGTCTCTATTTACGAATAGATATAAAGGTTTAAGTTATCATCCTGCTCCTGATTGGACCAATCTGAGCTCTAGATATTATGGAGCTTCTCCTTCTTTAAAAAATTGCGAAATACATTTTGATTCAATTTGTCATCAATACCACGATGATAATCCAGCTATCATACAAGCTACTTTTGAAAATAATTGTGTTATTGAAATTATTATTAATAGAAGTGGAGATATACATGGGATTCTTTATACACCTGATGGTAGAATAGTAAATTCAAAATCAATCGCCAATCGTATTACTTTGCCTTCATTAAATATTTTACCTCAAGTAGCTCCCTTACAAAAGGACGAAAAAATTCTCGATGTGGATTATGTCCATCACTCTATTGGTTCTCCAATTTCATATTTACATTTTAGAAATCAACTTAAAATTTTCTATGATTTATTCGGGGATTTTCAACAAAATGTTACTGATTCTTGGAATGGTGTGCTAGTACATAGTTTAGAATGGGGAAATGGTTTGCCTGGGACTATCATGGACTTACAAATAAGGAACGAAGGATTTGTTGCTGAGGCTGCTTTGATGGGGCATGGTCTTCAAATGTGGTTACAAGTTATTTGGTTTTTAACCTTGAACAAAAGTTCTTCCATTATAATTTTAGACGAACCTGATGTCTATATGCATGCAGATCTCCAGAAAAGATTAATTAGGATGATTCGTAATAAGTTTCCGCAGGTAATCTTAACAACTCATTCAATAGAAATAGTTTCAGAAGTCAACGCAGAAAACATTTTAATTATTGATAAGAATGTAATTGCTTCAAAATTTGCTAGCAATTTAATGGCTGTACAAAAAATAATTGAACAAACAGGTAGTATTCATAATATCCACTTAACTCGTTTATGGAAATCAAAAAAAATTATTTTTATTGAGGGTAAGGATTTGAAGTTTTTAAAGAAATTTCAAGATATAATTTATCCAAATTCAAAAAATCCTATTGATATTATTCCTAATATGTCTATAGGAGGCTGGGGAGGGTGGAATTATGTGGTTGGTTCCGATTTACTTTTAAAAAATAATTTTGATGAAGATATAAGAGTATTCTGTTTATTAGACTCAGACTATCATACAGATAAAGATATTAGCAAGCGTTATAAAGAGGCCGAGCAAAAGAAAATATTTCTACATATTTGGTCAAAAAAAGAGATAGAGAATTTTTTAATTGTACCTTCACTTATTCGTCGAGTTATCAAGAAGAATTCAACCAGCATTTACCCAAGTGAAAGTGAAGTAATTGGCCAAATAAAATTAATAAGCAAATCTGAAAGAGATAATATTCTTGATTTGTTTTCAGATGAAATTTCAAGGACAGAAAGATGTTCTAGTAAAATAGCTAACCAAACTGCGCGTGATAAAGTTAGTAAATTTGCGACTAATAATGATCTACATTCATTAACATGTGGTAAAGATTTTATAGGTAAATTATCAGAATGGTCAAAACAAAAATTTAAAGTTTCCTTTGGAGTAATGAGTCTTTTGAACGAAATTAATAAAAATGAAATTCACTCGGAAATAAAAAAATTTTTAGATATTCTCGATCTCAAATAAAGAATTTGAAATTGAGATTATTATTTTTTTATAACTTTATAACCCGGACAAACTTTTGAAGTAGGTATTCTGAACGGATGCGAGTCAGGCAGCATATTAGCGGGAGACAGCCTTGGGAATTATTTCTATGGGGTCGGCAGTCAAATAAAATTTGTTGCTGATGATAGCCTGGCGAGCGACACAGGGACAGTTAAATTGAGAGTAGGCTTAGTAAATAGCGGAGGGGTTCCAACCTCAGCCGGCAAGCAGAAAGATCACGGATTAACTGATTCTAATTCTGTGTGGTTGAAACGGAGGATGTCAAAATTGATAACCTCAAAAAATAAAGACAGTAAAGCAGAGAGCTTAATTAAAAAGCTTGCATCCATATTTAACGTGCAAAGTACGGCATGTTATAGCGGAGAATATTACGGCTACCCGTTTGATTATAGCGATGTAATGATAACCAAAGAAAAAGAGCCTGCAATCCTTTTAGGAGAAACAAAATATTATTATGCGGCTGAAGACAACGGAAAGCTCATCATCTATGAGACGACAGGCCCTACAACTAATCCCGGCATAAACAGTGTTAGATTTGATGATCCGGTTGCAGCACAAGGAAGTGAGAAGAATCCCGTTTACTGGGAATATAAATATCCGGTATACAGCGGTAATACATTTACCGGAATGAATCCATTGTCAAAAGGAATGATAAGATTAGTTGGAAGGTACTGGGAAGAAGGAAAAACATTCAAGACAACATTGACAGCGCATAATCCGGCAGACGGTAAATCCACTTCAATTGATATTGAGGTGAAGAAACCGGATAAACTAGGAAGTCAATACTCAAAAGCTAAAGATGTCTTCAATAATGAAATTAATATTGACGACATTTGCATCAAATATGGTGGCAAATATGGAATACCTCCACAGTTGATAAAAGAACAAATGGAGGAGGAAGCTGCTACATACAATTTTGGTGGAAACATTGGAACCGGCTTTGCACCATCATATCGGTATGAACCATACACAGTTCAGTTTTGGAAATGGACAAAGAACCGTGCCAGTGATCTATTTTACGTGTCATTAAATAACGTGGATGACCCTCCTATCCCTGATCATAAATACGTCCAAATAATTCCTTACATTTATCCTAATAAATATATATGGAACGTAATCTATGACCATTCTCAATTGGTAAATAATATTGCGGATGATTCTCATAGATTATATGGGGTTAGAACTTTTGCAGATACAATGAACTTCGGACCATATTCAGCGATTCAAAATATTTATCATAATTTTATAAATACTTATGAAAAATATCTTCCTTTGCAAAAAGCTGCACCGTTAGCGAATGCAAGGATGGTATCGTTCTTAAGAGATGAATGGCATGGAGGTACAAAAAATATTTTGGCACAAACACGTATCTCGAGTTCTTATGGTCTATTGCAGATGTTGTATCCTACAGCTATTTATCGAGGTTATGTAGAGGACATTTCACACCTTCCTGAGAACTTGAATGTCACTACTACCACAATGGATCTTTCTATCCCTTATCAAGAATCGCTTCTTATAAATAATATAGGTGTGTCAGTTGAGAGTAGCGGTAATTGGTCCGAAGGTTTTGAGCAAAGTCTGTATGATTTCATTTATGCAAATTGGAACACTCGAAAGGCTTACAAAGATGAAGTTTTTTACAAATCAAGAAATTATTTGCCACAACTCTAAAAAGGTAATGAGGACATTATGAAAAAAATTATTTCGGTATTAATATTAAGCATAAGTTTTACTTTTATATCAAGCGCACAGCCAAACCCTGGAGTAACTGATGCAATTCGAGCATCGATTACCGATAAAGTAAATGCGTTGTTCAGTGCTGGAATGTACGACCCGAATACAATCGACATCGTGAATGTTGACAGTTCTATAACTCCAAATGAGCCTTTGGGGATACAGGATCCGTACAACACATTGAAAGACTGCTATGTTTTCCTAGCCGCAGGAAAAATGCAAACGGATGGAAGTTTCCCTAAAGGATTTGTCGGCGTGTATAAAGATGGAAATATTATTTGGCATTCTTCTCCTATTATCAATAGCGACGGTGCCGTGGATGCTGAAATTACTCCCATTCTTGATATGAACAATGATGGAAAGGTGGACATCGTTACCGAATGGAAAGAAGGTGTGCATGGTGATGCAGATTATATCTGGATTTTTTCTTGGGATGGAAGTCAGGGAACGCCGCTCAATCTTTACGATAGCAAAGGGCATTCGAATTTAGTGTCTTACGCAGATGAGGAACATTATGTAGATTTGAAAGGAAATGGGACTTTAGAAATACAGGGTGAATGGCAGACCAATGATATTCCCGGAAAGGATATTTCTGTACTCTATTCCTGGAATGGGCAAAACTACGTTAGTGTTGACACTTCCTCTTTTGGATCTGGGGTTGTTCCTCCTAGAAATAAAGTTCAAGCAGTTGTTCATGCCAGTGTTGAGGAAGTTAATGACAGTCTATATTTTTCATATGTCGTTGAAAACAAAAAAAATAGTTTGCAGAAAATAGAAAATTTTATGTTGATAACTGACAAAGATGCAATAACAAATTCTGTTGGCAGGCAAGGCTGGGATTTCATTAAGGATTATTATAAGCCAAGAATAATTTGGATAGATATGCCTGACCTATATCTCCTTTCTCAAGGGGAAATGGATACTTTTGTTATTGTAACAAAGACAGATTTACCGGGTATCAACTATTTTTATATACAAGGATATAATCGAGGTTCGGATTCCGATGACATTTACACAAATTCTTTTCACGGACTATCCATTTCTCCAACGAGTCTGCCCAGCCCATTCGTTGCCGTAAGCTTTCTCGATACATTAATCTCCTACAAGCACCAATGTGTAACACTCGGCTGGCTAACCAACGGGGGCGCACAGAGGAAAGACAAAGATTCAATTCATGGGAAGAAAGAAAAAGATGATAACTCAGATGAAGGAGGAATCGTTGAAAGATTAGACCGCAGATTGGACAATGCGAAAGACGCACTATCAAAAAATGATTCCATAAAAGCAAGACAAGAGCTTGAGCAGTTCGTTAAGGAAGTAGAACACGCTTATCATCAGAACAAAGAAGAAGGAAAGCGAGAAGGAGTGCCCGTGTTGACAAGCGAAGGGTATGCATTGCTTAAGTACAACGCGGAATATCTAATTGATAGACTGCCGAATAAAAGAGAAGGAGAGTAATAAAATATGAAAACCATAGTATTACTTTTATTAGCTGTTTTGTTCTTTAGCTATTCAGCATATTGCCAGACGGTTTATAAGCTTCCCTACGCCGGCAAGGATAACCGGGTAGAACTGACGGTATCCAACACATCTACACTATCTGCGGAGGGAGTGAACATAACGGTCGGCTCATGTCCTACGTGGATAAAGATGAAGGAAGTAGAAGAGGCAATAGGAGAAATATCTTCAAACAAGGAAGAGACATTTGCATTTAATTTTGATGTAGAAAAGACAGCGCCTACCGGAGAAGAAGGAACAATAAGCTTTATCATCACGAGCAGCAATAAGGAATCATGGACAAAGGAAATAAAAGTAGAGGCAAGCGCGCCGGATAAATATGAGTTATTTCAGAATTACCCAAACCCGTACAATCCCACGACAAGGATAAGCTACCAGTTGCCGTTAGACAGCAGAGTAACGATAGAGATTTATGACATACTCGGCAGAGAGGTATCAACACTAGTTAATAATGAGGAAAAGAAAGCGGGGTATTATGAAAATAACTTTTGCGCAAATGGTTTGTCGAGCGGAGTATACATATACAGGCTAACAGCAAAGAGCAAGAGCGGCGCACCCAAAGAGTACGACTCCATAAAGAAGATGATGCTGATTAAATAAATCAACGTGAAGATGAAAATAGATTAAGTTCAAGTAAGTCAGGGGAGAAGCAAACAGTATTGGGGTAAAGAAACCAGAAGTAAGTCTCAGCAACCGGCTATATCCATGTTATTTTTTAATCTCTATTAATGTATAATCATAATTAATGCTGTTCTATGAAACCATTAAGTATGTGATGAATAGTATTGATTATCAAGATTCCTTTTTCTAAAATTGCAGCCAACTTTAAAGACGCAAAGAAGATTTTTTAATTTTAAAATTTTAGCATGAATTCATTTGTAAAGTCGAGCTCAAAATTATTCCTGTTAATAACGTGTTTTTTTATATTCACGTTGTTTGTAGACCAGGCTAATCTGCTTGACATTTTTTTCGGGAACAACAGCAATATAGATATTCAGCATCCCGAAGAAGTTGAAAAGTGCCGGAATGAATCCTCGGCTTTCCTAAACAGGACGGATTTTTCCAGCAATACGATGTCTAAAAAGTCAAAGGTAAATTTACCTGTTAACTACTCCTCGATAGACAGAAGAATCATTACAGATGAAGACAGTCCATCCACCGAAACTATCAACGCAGACGTTATAGTAATAGATCAAGCATTCCATTTTGAAGAAACCAACAATTATACTTTCACTACAATAAGCGAATCAATTTACCTTCGCAACAGCACCTTTCTAATTTAGAATTCCTTTCCATAACCTAATAATACATCTTCATACGATCCAGTATGAATGTATACCTTGCATTGCCATAAGGAGATTTGCATTTAAACGAATCACTTATGCTGGCTAATAATTGTTTTATTCAACTTAAGATATGGTTGCTTATGAAAAATTTATTAAGCGGAATAAGGAAAGGTATATTCATCTTAATTATTCCGGTTTTGTTTTACCATGAAAATGTTAATGCGCAGAGTTTAGCGCAGAACGATTCGATAAAAATTACTTTGTCTCAAGCGGAGTCAAGATTTGCGGGAAATAATCTTCAGCTTTTAGCGGCGCGTTACAATATAAGCGCAGCCAGGGCAGCGGTTCTGCAAGCGCGGTTGTGGAGCAATCCCAATTTATCGATCGGTCAGAATATTTATAACAAATATACACGCAGGTATTTTGATATTACAAAAACCGGCAATACCGACCTTCAAGTTCAGCAGCTTTTCCTTTTAGCCGGTAAGCGCGACAAGCAGATAAAGCTTGCGGAGATAAACACTCAAATTGCCGAAGATAGTTTTTATGATTTATTAAGAGCGCTTAAATACGAGCTGCACACTGATTTCTATAATCTTTATTATTTGCAGCGCTCGCTTAAATTTTATGACGAAACTATTCCTTCGGTAAAGAAAACAGTGGAGTCAACGGAATCGCTTTACTCAAGCCGCTCGATACTGCTGTCTGAAGTAGTTCGTTTAAAGTCACTCTTGTTTTCGCTTGAAAGCGACAGGCTGAACATTACAAATCAAATATCAGACGCTGAGAATGATATGCGTGTTCTGCTTCGCGATAGTACAACCGTAAACTCATATTTCATCCCGGTTGCGGATGCTGAGGCAATTGACAGTCTAAGCCTTTCTAAAATTTCTCTTGACGACGTACTGGAGGAAGCAGTAGCCAACCGCCCGGATTTTAAGATCGCGTCTGAAAATGTAAAATACGACGAAGCAAATGTAGCACTTCAAAAATCTTTAGCGGTTCCGGATCTTACATTAGGAGTAAGCTATTCGCGAAACGGCAGCTACATACCGGATTATATCGCTCTCGATGCTTCCATTGATATTCCGATATTCAACCGCAACCAGGGTAACATAAAAGTTACTGAAAATAATCTTCAATCAGATATGGCTAACCGCGAGCAAGCGCGCCGGCAAATTCAAAAGGAAATTACTTCAGCGTATCAAAAAGCGGAAGCTACCGATCAGCTTTACAAAACTTTCGACAAAAAATTCACCGTAGAATATAAGCAGCTTGTAAGCGGAATGATAACTAATTATGAAAATAGAAATATGACGCTAATTGAATTTACAGACTTTTTTGATTCTTACCGTTCAACCATGCTTCAGCTAATCCAGCTTCAAAACGACCGCATAAACGCATTTGAAAATCTGAACTTTGCGGCGGGTATGAACCTATTCAACAAATAAAATTGGTTATGAAAATAACAATATAAGGACTTAAACAATGAACACTACGAAGATAAAATTTTTAAGCTTTGCTATATTATTACTGATTTCCACGCAATATATTTTTAACGGCTGCACAAACAGCGATGGAAAAGATAAAGATACATTTTATACCCCGGGAAAAGCTGTGGTCTCAAGCGACGGGAACACAATAACTTTTCCAAAAGATAGTCCGGGACTAAAAGATTTCCAAACAGAGCCGGTAAAAAAAACCTCGGCGGTTATATCTATAATGGCTCCCGGAAGAGTTGTCGCAACAATCTCATCGGGAGGACCGAACATTGGAAAGATCGTTTTATTTGACTCGCAGGATATTACATCGCTTTACTCGCAGTATCAACAAAGCAAAGCCAATTACGCTCTCGCCTCAAAAAATTTAGTAAAGACAAAAGAAATGTTTTCCAGCCAGGCGGCGACTGAAAGAGATTTAAACCAGGCTGAGAACGACGCTGCAACGGCACGCGCCTCAATGATTGAAATGGAAAGCCGGCTTCGGGCAGCCGGATTTAATCCGCCGGAAATAGAATCGATCTCATCTAATTCCGCATGGGTTATGGCGGATGTACCTGAACTTCAATTGCACGAAATTAAAAAAGGCGAGCGCGTTAACATAAAGCTTGATGCATACCCGGATGAAAAATTCACAGGGCGTGCCGACGCTATCGGGGATATACTGGACCCATCTACACGAACGGTTAAAGTGAGAGTGGTAATTCCAAATAGAGGCGGGAAGCTTTTGCCGGGAATGTTTGCGCAAATAGATTTTGGAAATCCAGTTTCGTCGGCATTTATTCTTCCGCTTTCTACGGTTGTCACCGTTGAAGGAAAAAATTATGTATTTGTCCAAACATCGCCGAATGTATTTGAAAGGCGCGTTGTTACGGCAGCTAATTCCGATCAGGATCAAATGACAATCCTAAGCGGTGTTAATGATGGAGACAAAGTTGTTACGTCAGGAGCGATGCTGCTAAAAGGAATAAGCTTCGGTTACTAATTATTCACGGTGAAGAGCGTCAGAAGCAAAAATTTAAGAATAAAATTTATCAAGAAATTTAAAAGAGATTAAAAAATATGATTCGCAGATTACTCGGATTTGCTCTCAGCCAGAGGCTTACAACCATAACAGTAGTTATAGCTGTTGTTATCGCAGGAATTTGGTCATGGACGCAATTAAAAAAAGAAGCGTACCCGGATATCGGCGATACGCAGGTTGAAGTTATTACTACTTACCCGGGGCAAGCGGCTCAAGATGTTGAGCAGCAAGTTACACTCCCGCTTGAACGCGCATTGAACGGGGTGCCGAGGGTAATTGATAGAAGATCTAAAACGATATTCGGGCTTTCGGTAATTGATTTAACTTTTGAAGACGGTACGGATGATTATTTTGCGCGGCAGCAGGTTCTTGAAAAACTAAATGACGCTGTTTTACCCGACGGCGTGCAGCCAACTCTCGGTCCATTAACGGGACCGGTGGATGAAATTTTCCGTTACGTTATTGAAGCGTCGGACAAATATACACCGATGCAGCTAAGAACATTGCAGGACTGGGAGATTATTCCCCGGCTACTTCAAGTTCCGGGTATAGCGGATGTTGTCAACTTCGGAGGGCTTGTAAAACAATATCAGGTTATTACTACGCCGGACAATTTATTCAGATATAATCTTACGCTTCAAAATTTGATTGACGCAATCCGTGCAAATAATATTAATTCCGGCGGCAACATTATTAAACGCGGCGAGCAAGGGTTTGTAGTGCGCGGGATCGGCGCTATTAGAAATAAAGAAGATATTGGAAATATAGTTATTAAATCAGTTAACGGCGTACCGATTTTTATCCGCGATGTCGCTTCTGTCGAGGAAATTCCTTCTCAACCTACTGGCATATTAGGCTACACAATACAGAACGATACTTCAAAGGTGGATGTAAATTCAAGCGTGCAAGGGCTGCTTGCAATGAGGCGAGGTGAAAATCCTTCCGACGTAATTGACGCTTTAAAAGAAAAAGTGAAGGAGATAAATGAAAATGTATTGCCTGATGGAGTGCATTTAACAATTACTTATGACCGCAGTAAGCTTGTTAACTATACTATTGACACTGTTTCAAGAACTTTATTTGAGGGCTTCTCAATCGTTATTATAGTTCTAATATTCTTTATCGGAAGTGTCCGGTCAGCTCTTGTGGTTGCAACAACAATTCCGATTTCGCTTCTCTTTGCTTTTTCAATGATGAAAATAACCGGCATACCGGCAAATCTTTTGTCGCTTGGCGCAATAGATTTTGGGATAATTGTAGACGGTTCAGTGGTGATGGTAGAAAACATAATGCGGCGTTATAGAGACGCGGCGCCGGAAGAAAGGAAGCAGGGAATAATCCGGTTTACTTTAACTTCGGCTCAAGAAGTCGGGCGTGAAATATTCTTTTCAATCGCAATTATTATTCTTGCATACCTTCCGATTTTTTCTTTTCAAAGAGTTGAAGGGAAACTATTTTCCCCGATGGCATATACGCTTTCATTCGCGATCTTAGGCTCGATGATCCTGGCGCTTACAGCCATACCGGTTTTTATGACGATGATTTATAGAAAATATTTTGAATCGGAAAATCCCGGGAAAATAGAATGGCATAACCCAGTTTACAGCTGGCTTGAAAACAAATATGAAAAGGTTGTTTTATTTTTCACGCGTCACCCGGTGCCAACCGTAGCGTCAGCCTTTGCAATTGTAATTCTTGTAGTATTGATCGGAGTTCATAACATCGGTACAGAGTTTCTTCCTGAGCTTGACGAAGGAGCATTTAATATCAGATGTTTTTTCCCGGTAGGCATTACTCTAAATGACGCTGCAAAATATTGTACTACGATTAGGCAAGTAATCAGCAGCCATAAACAAGTTAATGTTGTACTGACTCAATTAGGCAGGAATGATGACGGCACCGATCCTTATGGTCCGAACCGCTTGGAGATTTTAGTCGGATTGAAAAAATATTCTTCATGGATAAGCGACACTTCAAAAGAAGTTCTTTTATTAAAAATAAAAAGCGAGCTTCAACAAGCTGTGCCGGGAGCCGAATTTTCTTTTTCACAGCCGATACTCGATAATGTAACAGAAGCCGTTACGGGCAGCGTTGCCGATCTCGCGGTTTTGATTAATGGAGAAGATTTAAGCTTCATGCGGAAGGAAGCCGACACGGTTTTATCCATCATAAGGAAAATTCCGGGCGCAAGTGAATCCGGCATTGAACAGGAAGGCGACCAGGCGCAGCTGACGATCAGAATTAATAGGAACGCTGCCGCGAGGTTTGGAATAAATGTTAGCGATGTTCAACAAATGATCGAAGCTGCGATCGGAGGAAAAGCTATAAGCCAATTGTATGATAAAAAGGGAAGAAGATTTGACATAGTGGTTCGTTATGCGCCGCAGTACCGCAACTCAATTCAAACTGTTGAGCAAATGCTTGTAGCGTCTCCGACCGGGGCAAGAATACCAATGTCTCAGCTCGCGTCGATAAGCCTTGTTGATGGACCTACAATAATACAAAGAGAAAACGGCGAGCGGCAAATTTCGGTTAGGACTAATATTCGCGGCAGAGACCAGGGCGGTTTCGTTGATGAAGCCCAGAAAAAAGTTGAGGCGGCAATTCATCTTCCAAAAGGATACTCGATCGAATGGGGAGGGCAATTCGAAAACCTTGCCCGTGCGGGAAAAAGACTGGCTGTTGTTATCCCTTTAACCATACTAATAATATTTTTAATTTTATTTTCGATGTATAAAGATGTTAGGCACGTTATGGTCGCAATGTCGAGTATTCCGTTTGCTTTAATCGGCGGAATGCTTGCTTTATTAATCCGCGGATACAATTTTAATGTTTCAGCCGGTGTTGGATTTATTTCATTGTTCGGGGTATCTATAATCGCAGGAGTTTTATTTGTATCGAGAGCAAATCGTTTAATTGAAGATGACGGCTTAACTGTAAAAGACGCGGCTCACAAAGCGGCGTTAATTCAGCTCAGACCAAACTTGATGACAATGCTTTTAGCTTTACTCGGTTTAATTCCGGCGGCTCGCGCAACAGGTATCGGGTCGGATATTCAAAGACCGCTTGCCACCGTAATAGTAGGCGGATTATGCACTGCACTAATATTAACTTTGCTTACACTTCCTTCAATTTATATTTTAGTTGAAAAGAAAATAAAAATAAATAATAACGGTCATCATTAATCAAATTAATTATTTTAATAATCAGGTAAAAAATGAAACTACAAAAATATCTCTTACTACTTGTTGTATTATTTTCTGCGTTCTCGCTTGCAAGTATTTACGCACAGGAATCAGCTTACAACAAGCTTAGCGGCAATTTAGACTTTGATTCCGAAATTCAAATGTCCGGATATAAACAAACAAATATCAGCGAAATGAATTTTAACGCAGATGAAAAAAAATCTCCTGCGCTTGCGGCAGTGTTATCCGGTATTTTACCTGGAGCCGGAGAATTTTATTCGCACAGCTATTTGAAAGCCGGTATATTAGTTACTGTTGAAGCAGCAGCAATTGCGACCGCTCTAATTTATACAAGGAGGGGAGATAATCAAACGAACACTTTCGAGAATTATGCAAATCAATATTGGAACGTTGCAAAATATGCCGCGTGGACAATGCAGCACATAGGAGATATAAATCCGAGCGTTGATCCCAAAAACTATAATGTATTTCCCAGCAGCGTCGATTGGACAAAATTGAATAATAGTACGGACTGGAGCCAGTATAATAGCTTAATAAATAAAAGCGAATTGAATAGAATGGAAAGCGATATTAGCAATGGTTATTCCCACGAATTAGCTAAGTATGGTTCGCAAGATTATTACGAAATCATAGGCAAATATCCGCAGTTCAGTCATGGCTGGTCTACTGCAAATATGGATGACGTCGACTACCACACAATTACACAACAAATGTTATTGTATGCCCACGCCAGAGGTTTAGCAAACAGTTATTATACAACAGGCAACACCGCTATTATCGCTATTTTCGTTAATCATTTCCTAAGTATTTTTGATGCAATTTGGAGCACTGATACTTATAATAAATCATTAGCTTTCAATGTAAGAGTAGAGGATTCTAATGTGGCAGGTAAGTTTGAACTTACGCCAACTTTAAATATAAGCTACGGATTTTAATAATTATTGAGAAATCTATAGCTTCGCCTGAAAGGCAATTGCTTTAATTGGATTATTAAATTTTTAGAATTAATAAAAAGGTTTTTTATATGCTCGAAGTACAAATTTTTCTCGACGAGGGTGATCTTTATAAAGAAGAATCGATGCATGAATATATAATGCGCTATCTGATGCATCATAATATTAACGGCGCTTCTATGTTTGCCGCGGTTGAAGGATACGGGCATAAGCACCATCTTCATCATCCGAGAAAAATCGGCAACGTTGATGAGGGACCAATAATGATTTTATTTATCGATGAAGAAGAAAAAATAAATCCTATCCTTCCGCATCTTAAGGAAGTTGTTAATGAGGGCTTAATAGTAAAAAGAAATGTTGAACGTGTTTAACTAAGAAGATAAGAACTGAGGTCAAAGTCCGGTAAAAAAGATAGTAGAAAAGAAATCAAAATAATTAGATCCGCATCTAAAATATTATGATTCTTTTCTACGTCTCTCTTCTTTCTATCACCCAAAATTTATTTTTCAACCGAGCGGAAATAATCTAATGTTGCAATGGCGTCTTCTTTTGTCAACTGCTGATCGGGCATGAGTATCTTATACTGGGCAACTAATTTTTCAAGTATAGGATCTTTCTTTTGCATCTCGGTTGTATTTAGAAGATAATTCATTATAAACGCAGGAGTGTTGGTCTTAGTAATATTCCTTAAAGGAGGTCCGATTTTTTTCTGATCCAGATCATGGCAGGCAATGCACTTAGTATTAAAAATATTTTTTCCTTCGTTAACCATTTTGGGGTCTACCGGACCGGGTGAGAAATTACTAATCGGTCCTATACCGTTGTCGTTAGGATATTTATATTCAACGGCGGCTTGTTGTGCGGGCTGATTAGCTCCTGTCTGCTGAACTTGTTGAGTAGACTGATCCTGCTCCTGAGCAGGCTGGTACACATCATATTTTTTTCTTGAACAAGAAATATTAATTAGAGCAAATCCAATAACCGTAATAAAAATAATCTTCATTTTTTCTCCACATAATTGCCGGACAAAATGATTCAGACAATTACTATTATTTTGGGTGTCTCTTCTTTTATGCCAGACTAATTAACAAACACAAAAATTTACTTTTTTGACGGTTCAATAATAAAAATTTCGAGTAAGTATGGCAAGAAATTAACTGTGTTAAATATTACGCTGTGAGATTACTCAATAAAAAAAGGCGGCATACAACAGCCGCCTTTACATTAGATAGAGGTATTATTATTTATTTTTCTTCAGAGCGCAAGTATTCAATTACCGCGGCAGCCTGTTTCTTACTAAGGCTTTGATCAGGCATTAGTATGCCGTTGTATTGCTTGATTAATTTTTTCAGATTAGGATCGCTCTTTTGCATTTCAGTAGTGTGAAGCAAATACTTTGTTAAATATTCCTGCGATAGAGTCTTGGTAATATTTCTCAAAGGAGGACCGACTAATTTTGAATCGAGTTTATGGCAGGCAAAACATTTGCTATTAAAAATTCCCTTGCCTTCTTTAACAAGTTTTTTATCAATTTCAGTAGTTTCTTTTTTTACTTCAGTTTTTTCTGTTTTAACTGAGTCTTGCAAAAGTTCCTTTGCGGCACTGGTCTGAACATGAGTTGTCAGTCCCAGGAAACTAAAAAGAGCAAAAGCAAATATTATAATTATGCTTGAGGTTGATTTCATTATTTCTCCAATAATAATTTTAAATTAATTAAGTATATAATAAGTTTATTTCAAGTTCAATTAAAATACTACCCAGCCGACTACATACAAAGTATTATTATCGGAAGCATTTCTTCCGGTACCGTCATAGTTGCTGCTGCTGCCGTTAAATGAACTATATGCAACATACTGAACGGCAAACTGAGTATTAAGCCACGGCAGGTAAGTAACTTGAGCCGTTAAGCCGCTGCTATTAGGAGAAAAACTACTGTTAGCCGCATAAAGAATTTGATCGTTATCTCCATTAGTATTGAAATAGCCTAATGAGAAAGCAACTCCAACAGGCAAATTGTAGCTCGCGTCAATTTTGAATGAATTTAATTTTAGCGAAGGATTAGATGAACCTCCGGCAGCATACGTGGCATCAAGATTTTGTTTCTCAGTTAAATAGGTAGTGTGAGCGATTAAAGTTCCGCTGTCAAAAGTTTTTTCATATTGAGCATCGAAGCCAATATCGGTATATTTATCCGTTGCAGGATCGCTAATGCCTGTTGGGTAAAATTGGGAAGCGATACCGTATGTTCCGATTTCGAGATAATCGGACTCCCATTGTTGTTGAAGTGCAACCCTCCAGTACGGCGCATATCCTGCAAGAGTCATAGTTTGATCTGCGGTTGTCTCGGGAATAGGTCCGCCTTGTTTGGTAACATGGTATAAGCTGAATTCTCCATAAATTAAATTATTGTATAACGCATAAGCGCCAAGCCCTGAAACGCTTCCACCTAAGCCGGTAATAATGGGCGCTGCAGAAGGAGTCGGGGCTACTGCAGATCCAACGAACGGGAATCCCCACGCCGGCGTAGTGTTCCAAACATCCTGAACAGTCGGATTATTGTTTAAGCTGATTCCATAGAGCAAATCATTTGTAAAAAGAGTAGTATGATCCGCAAATCTTAGATCTGTATTATCCAAACCGAACTGACCTGATTGATCATCATAAGTTACTTGAATAAAGGAGCCGAAGTTTGGACTAATTGCACCGGCAACAAAAAGACTGAACTGCTGAGGAAATTCCGTTACATCATTTTGAGTCCCGGGAACGGTTTTAGCAATTAAATTATGCGAGCCTTGAATCATTGCAGAGATAGGGAGAACATTGAGTAATTGAAGATTTGTATTATCTTCTTTATATGTAGATTTTATTGTCGCTATCCCGGTCATTGTGTAGCCGTTTAGTTTGAACAATCTGCCGAATGGTGTTAATTCCGGGTAAACGTAATGGCATGCGCTGCAAGCTAAATTAGTTTGTCTCGCAAAGCTTGGTATAGAATAACTTGTGCTGCTGAGAAGCAATAAAAGCATTCCTAAAAAAAAAGCAGCAGCTTTTAAGTTTATTACTTTAAGGGACATCTTAAAACCTCCAGATATATTTAAAAAGAATAATAAAGCACATCCTTCCTAACAAAATTGATCTAATAATGTTAGGTAATTATAGCGAGAAAAATGCAACTATAGAGTCACATAAATCACCGATAAATATGTAATCAAAAAATTAAGAAAAAACGTTATCCGCCAATTGTGGTGTTAGCAATTTTTATCAGAACCTTAATTGAACTCTGCAGCAATCAGTTAAAGCTCTGTTTTATAACAAATGTCAAAATAGTAATAATATTGACAAATATACATAGTTGCTAAAAGCTAAGTATTATTAGCAATTCCTATTCCAAAGGATATTTTGTAAAAACCATTATTTTATTAAAACATATTCCTTTTCTTGGGAGCAAGTACAAGAGTAATTGCCAAATTTAGGAATAACAAAAAAGGCAGCCGAAGCTGCCTTTTTTTAAGATTGTGGTAATTACCAAATTTTTACAAGTTCGTCATTTGGTCGCTGCATAGGGTCGCCTGGCTTAACATTAAACGCTTTCCAGAAGGCAGGTGTATTGCTTAATGGTCCGTCAACTCTATAATGTTCAGGTGAATGCGGATCAATCTTTACGCGAAGTCTTAGCCTTTCGGGTCTATTTTTTATTTTCCAGATGTTTGCAAATGATAAGAAGAATCTTTGTGCCGGCGTAAATCCATTTATAGACTTGCCGCTTTTGTATTCGGCTGTTTTTTCGAATGCGTCGAACGAAACATTAATACCTCCGAGGTCAGCGATGTTTTCTCCTTCGGTTAGCTTGCCGTTAACATGTAAAGTATCGACAGCGACATAGCTGTCAAATTGCTCGACAATTTTTTCAGCTCTTTTATCAAAATTTTCTTCATCTTGTTTTGTCCACCAATCCTTCATGTTTCCATCAGCATCATATTGTCTTCCTTCGTCATCAAAGCCGTGCGTCATTTCATGCCCGATTACAGCGCCGATTCCGCCATAGTTAATCGCGTCGTCAGCTTTAGGATCGAAGAATGGCGGCTGCAATATACCGGCTGGGAAAACAATTTCATTGTTAGGCGGATTATAGTATGCGTTAACAGTTTGAGGCGTCATACCCCATTCTGTTTTATCAACCGGCTTCCCGATTTTTGCCAGGTCCTTTTTTGTATTAAAAATTGAAGCGCTTAAAACATTTCCGAAATACGATTCTCTATTTAACTCAAGCCCTTTATAGCTTTTCCATTTGTCTGGATATCCTATTTTAACCGTGAAAGCTGCCAATTTTATTAAGGCTGCTTTTTTAGTTGCAGGGCTCATCCATTCGAGTTTTTCGATTCTATTCTTTAGCGAAGCCATTAAATTATGGACTAAATCTAACGCGCGTTTTTTTGCGTAAGGAGGAAAATATTTTTTCACAAATAATTTACCAAGCTCCATCCCGATTTGCCCGTCAATAGTGCCCATAACTCTTTTCCACCTGGGCTGCATTTCTTTCGTGCCGTTAAGAACTTTTCCGTAAAAATTAAAATTCGCTTCAACAAAAGGATCGCTTAAGTAAGGAGAAGCGGTACGTATTATGTTCCACTTCAAATATTCTTTTAGAGTTTCGATCGGAGTTGATTTAACCACGTTGTTTACTTCTTTGAAGAAGTCAGGCTGCGCAACATTTATGTCGCCGGGTTTTGGAGTTCCGGTCAGCTTAAAATATTCATTCCAATTAAAGTCAGGCGCTAGATCAATAATTTCTTTAACCGTCATTTTATGATATATCTTATGCGGATCACGTTCTTCAACACGCGGCATAGAAGCCTTTGCAAGCTGGGTTTCAAGCGCCAGGATAATTTCGGCAGTGTTCGCGGCTTTGATTGAATCATAGCCTGTAAGCATGAATGAATTTTTAATCAATTGAAGATAATCTTCGCGGATTGTTTTTGTGCCGCTGTCGTCTTTCAAATAATAATCACGGTCAGGCAAACCAAGCCCGCTTTGAAATAATTGACCAATATTCATTTTACTATTTTTTGCGTCGGCGCCTGAACCAAATGCAAATAATGGATTCGAGTAGCCAAGCTGAATATTGACCAACTCTTTATAAAAATCATTTAGGCTTTTTATGGAATTTACAGCTTCCAGATCTTTTTCTATCGGTTTATAGCCTTGCTGCTCAATACCGGCGCTGTCCATGCCCGTATAATAAAAATCACCCACAAGCTGCTCGCTGCTGCCTTTTTTTACGTTGGTTTCTTTTTCAACAGTGGATAAAATATCTTTAAGCTTGTGAAGATTTTCATCTCCCAAAATATAAAATGAACCCCAGCCTGAATAAGCCGCCGGAATCTCGGTGTTCTTCAGCCAGTTTCCATCCGCATATTCAAAAAAATCGACCGCAGGGCTTACCGTTGTGTCCATATCACTTTTATTTATTTCATCCTTGCCGGCTGCCTGGCAAATGGAAGTGGAAAAAATCCCCGAGAGAAAAAGAAGAGATGCTAACATCATCCAAAAATTGTTTTTAATTGAAGGCATGATCTTACCTGTTTTTATTAAACATAATTATTTAAAATATTTGAAACGAAAATAGATATTTTTTACGAAAAATGTGCATAGAAATGTGAAGAACGGTTTTTACAGATTATAGATTTTCTAATTTGTTTAATTTATTCCGCTCACTTGTTCCCAAATATTCTCACCAAAAAGGAAATGCCGTACATATAAATTAAATGCCGCTGCTCATAATTATTTTTGCTGCTTCTCCAATGATATTTATTTTTAGCGCATAAATAATAATTCACTTATCCCAAAACAGATTTGTGAATGAAGTCCTCAAAAAAGGAATTTTTTTGTAAATAAAATATCAAAGGTATTATTATGAAAACCATAAAGACTTTATTAGTTGCAGTTACATTTTTGCTTCTCCCTTTATCAGCTTTTGCCGGCAGCAATTCAGCCGCTACAGACCAAAGCGATATTGAACAAGTTGTTACTAACTTTGTAAAAAGCGTGGACTCAAGAAATACTTCCGAACTTCAAAAAACTCTTTATACCGATGGAACTGTTATTACCTACAATACTTTTTCAAACAAAGTTGAGCATTACTCAACTAACCAATTTATTGATATGGTAAAAGGCGGACAAAAAGGCGGCTGGGAACGTCAGGTAAATGTTAACTCCGTTGATGTAAACGGAAATACTGCTATTGCAAAAATTGACGTTACAGATTCACGGCTTAAAGAAACAGCATTTGTTACTTTAATTAAAGATAACGGCGCTTGGAAAATTGCGGGCGAAGTTTCTACTCTGGGATTAAATAAATAATAAAGATCAAATCTTTTTATCGCTGGTGTGAAGTATAAGGTACTGTATTAAAAGTCAATAGTAATTGAAAAAAATAAGTACCAAAATTCAACGTATATTTTTCCCGGCGTTAGCCGGAGTGTAGTTTGGAATATAGTCAGTATTGTTTTTCCAAATAG
>Ga0187812_1000082_pt1 | contig 33198 bp, 32 predicted proteins | sample NC_S_2_FD_130582 | JGI IMG/M metagenome (GOLD analysis project Ga0187812, IMG submission 130582) | Wetland sediment microbial communities from Neuse River Estuary, North Carolina, USA - ASW-S_2 | ecosystem: Environmental > Aquatic > Freshwater > Wetlands > Sediment | place: USA: North Carolina...
CGACGCCCTGGCCGGCCATGACATTCTCGGGCGTGCCCAGACCGGATCGACGTGCACCGGTCCGGCCGTACTGCCCGCGGTGGTGCCGGCGGCACCGTGGTCACCCTGCAGACCGCGGCACAGCGGCACCCTCGCCACCGGCCGCGGCGCCGTCGCGATGTCCGGAGCCTACCGAGGACGTCGCGGCCGTCGCAGCTAAGACAGCCGAGAAGACCAGGCTGACGTTCACCCGCTGACAGCTTCTCGCTAGCTGGGCGCTACCGGCACCCAGTAGAAACTGAGGTGATGGACGCTGGTCACGGGCTTGTTGCTGAACTCGTAGGCAGAGAACAGGGGCGGCTGGCCCGCGGCCTTCCACGCTGCCTCGCCGGCCGGATACGCGGAGCTGATCGCAACATGCGGCTCCCCGGTAAGACAGCGCGGGCTGACCGCTGAGGTCGCACGCGACGAGGTGGGCTGGAAGGGGTGGCCGGGGCGAGGGTGAATGGCCGCCAGCGTTTTCTCGATGGTAAGTGCGTGCTGCTGGCTGGCCGGCAAGCTCGTCACGCAGTCCTACCGGGCGGGACGTGCTGACTCGCCGCGTGCCGGGCCCGGCGGAGGGAAGATCCCCGTGCTGCGCGGCGCTCCTCCAGGGTGGTTCCGCCCCAGATGCCCTCCGGCATGGCCTCAAGGGCGTAGGACAGGCAGTTCGCGCGGACGACGCAAGGACCGCAGACCGCCTTCGCCGCTTCGGCCTGCCGCGCCGCAGGGCCTGTCGCCGCCGCGATGGGAAAGAACAGCTCGGGGTCCGCCTGTCGGCAGGCGCCGCGCGACATCCAGCTCAGAGAGCGCGCTCTGGTCGTTACAGGCAGCACTGCAAGCCGCCTGCAGACCCGCGCAGGCGCCACCGCCGACGGGGAGGGGAGCCGTGCGCCGACACATGACCCAGGGGGCTGAATGCCTGCAACGCTTGGGACATGTCCGCCTCCGGTAGCACGCCTAAATTGGCCACCGGGGTCTGGAGCAGTTCAACATCGCGATTATAAGACCGATCCGGGCGATCCGGATTGCCCTTTCAGGGTAAGGAAACGCCCGGGCAAGGAGCATGCACTGATCCTTGGCATCGAACAAGACCACTACTTCAACGGCTGAACGGCCACCGGCTCTGCCAGTTCCGAAGTGGAAGGAGAGCCGGTCGCGGTGGTCACAGACGCCACAATCCGTTCGGGAAACTGCTTTTTTTAATCCCGAACGGACCGTCGCCGTCTCTCTCAGGCAACCTCCTCCTGGCCACGGCGGCACGGCGTGCCCGGCGGGCACATGCCCGGGCCGGGTTACCGGCTGGTGAGCCGGTAGGGGATGGTGCAGATAACGGCGTCGGTCTGGCGCGCAGGACGGTGGCCAGGAGCAGTCCCCGCTGGTTCTGCAGGATCCGGTAACGCCACCGGCGCGGCTGGCCTTCGGTGATCAGGACAGCGACCTGCTGGCCGGGTTGCTGTGCGCGCCGGATGTCGCCGACGGGCTAGGACGACCACGCCGTAGCGGTGCACCGGCCGTTCGGCCCGCGGGCCCAGGAGGTGGGGCAGCCGGTCGTCGTCGGGCGGTAATCACGATCAGGTACGCGGCGCTCTCACGGGGACCCGGATCCGGAAGGAGAAGTCAGGCGGGAAGGGTGGGGAGCGCGTCTGCCAGCGTGGCGCAGATCGTGAGCCTTTGGTCCAGGCCGGTGATGCGCAGCAGCTTCGCGAGCTGGGGGCGGGGAGCGGCCAGGCGGACGACGATGCCGCGCGCTGTGGCACGGCGTTGCGTACCGATCAGCACCGCCAGCCCTGCGACGTCGCAGAAAGATACCCCGGACAGGTCGATGATGAGCAGCCGCACGCCGGGGCCGAGCACGCCGAGCAGACGCTCCCGCAGCGCCGGGACGGTGGCGATGTCAAGCTCGCCCTCCAGCCTGGCGATGGTGCAGGCGGGCTGGCTGAGGACAGACACGCTAGCCTGCGCCGGGACCCCGACGGGTTCCCTGGCGGCATCAACGGCGGTCATCAGGTCGCCTCCGTTGGGCTTGCGAGCCGACCGCCCTCAGACTCCCAGGCTGACCAGGAAGCCAGTCGAGCGGGACCGCCCGGCCTGCGCCTCCCAGCCACCGCGGCTGGCTGTCCCAGCCCGCGGGACCGAGCATGAGCCGGGTAACCCGGCCGCGACGGTCATCTATGGCGCGGATCAGCCCGGGCAGCTCCGCCACCGGGTCGGCCGATCGCGGCCACCAGCCGCCGCCGACCAGCGTGCGGCGCGACGGCACCGGCCCCAGGCGCAACCGCGGTACTGACAGTGCCGAGCCGGCGAACGCCGGCTTGCGTCCGGCGGTATTCCACATAGGCTGGTCCTCCTTCCCCCGGGAGCGCTAGTCCACATACCCAGCAAACGCCATCCGTGGCCATGGGGATATGGGCAATCCGGGCGAGGCTCATCACCAGCACTGATCACACCTCGACGGCAAACGGGCACGCCCCGGTGCGATCCTGGACCCGGGAGAATTCCGCTTTCGCGCTGCGCCGGGATGGGCTACGCGGGTCCTGGGAGGAGACAGATGACCAAGGTTCCCGGCACACCCGGGCCCGCACTGGCGCTGGCGTAGGGACCGCGCGTGTGCTTCTCGCCTCAGGCCGATGTCGTCGGCGGCCTGGTGATCTGCGCGATCGGGATCGATGCCGTCCGCCACGTCCGCCAGCGCCGTGAGTTCCTCGCGCTGGCATGGATCCCCTTGCTGCTCGGCGCGCACCAGTTCATCGAAGCGCTCGTCTGGCTATGGCTCCAGGGCCATGTGCCACGCGGGATCGGCCATGTCGCGCTGTGGGCTTACCTGCTGATCGCCTTCGTCGTGCTTCCCGTGTTCGTCCCGCTGACCGTCATCGCGCTCGAACCGACGAGGCGCCGCAAGCTGATGATGGTGCCCTTCGTGTCGACCGGAACCGTGATCGCCGTGATCCTGTTCGCGGCGATGGTCCGCGGCCCGGTCGGCGTGAAGCTTGCCCCGTACCACCTTTCCTACGGCATCCGGGTCAGTGACGGCCTCCTGATCGTCGTTCTGTATGTCGTCGCCGTGTGCGGGGCACTGCTGATTTCGGGGTACCGCAATGTCGTTATCTTCGGCGCTGTCAACCTCGTTGCCGTCATCGTCATTGCATGGCTCACTATTTCCGGGTTCGCTTCTATCTGGTGTGCGTGGGCGGCTGTCTCCAGTGCCGCCATCACACTGCACTGCCGGTTCGCTAAACCCGATCCTCAACGCGTCGGGACCGGGCTGGCGGCGTGATTCAGCCGGCCGCTGGCGCTGCCGGCTGAAGGGCGGGCTGTGGCTGGTCCCGGCCGGGGTTGCGGCGTAGTGCGGCGAGGCGGGCGGGGACGGGCCAGTGCACCCCGGTGGCCCAGCCGAGACGCTCGAAGACGCGGATCACCGCGGCGGAAATGTCGATCTGGCCGGGTTCGGCGCCGTGCCGTGCACAGGCGGGATCGGAGTGGTGCATGTTGTGCCAGCTCTCCCCGAACGACACCAGAGCGAGCGGCCACAGGTTCGTCGCGCGGTCGTAGCGCCGAGTGGCAAAGGGGCGGCTGCCGAACACATGGCATAGCGAGTTGACGCTCCAGGTGACGTGCTGCAGCACGGTGACGCGTGCCAGCCCGGCCCACAGGAGTGCGGCAAGGGCGGCGCGCCAGGTGCCGCCGATCAGCCACCCGGCGCCGAACGGCAGCGCGAGGGACAGAGCGCACAAGGCGGGGAACGCGGCGGAGATGGCCCGCATGGCGGGATCGGCCATCATGTCGGGTGCGTACCGCGCGGGCGGGGTCGGATCGTGGTGGAGCAGCCAGCCCGTGTGGGCGTGGGCGAGGCCGCGGAGCTGCCCGGCCAGGCTGGTGCCGTACCGGTAGGGGGAGTGCGGGTCGCCGGGCCGGTCGGCGAAGGCGTGATGGCGGCGGTGAGTGGCGACCCAGCCGATGACCTCGCCCTCGAAGCTCATCGACCCCGCGAGCGCGAGCGCGACCCGCAGCGGGCGGACCGCGGTGAAGCTGCGGTGGGTCAGCAGCCGGTGAAAGCCGACGGTCACGCCCAGCCCGGTGATTACGTAGAAGACCGCCGCGAGCAGGATATCGGCGAGATTCAGGCCGTGGCCCCATGCCAGCCACACCGCCACTCCTAGCCCGGCGAACGGCACGACCACGAACGTGGCCGTCGCCGCTGCCCGGGCCCGGCCCTGGAATGTGCCAGGCGGGCTGCCGCCCGTGAAGGGCGTCGTCCCGTCGTAGTCAGCTTCCGTAAGCCGAAGAGGCGTCCCGGCTGGTCCTCTTTGACTCCCGTTCACAGGTGCGCCCACCGGCCGGGGATCAGCAGATTGGCGAGCAGGCCTGCGCCCGGCCCGAGAACGATCCAGACGATAACACGCATAGCCGGGCTCCTTGCTGCGAAGAGCGAATGGCCGGCTTGGCGCCGGATCGTGGCCAGGGCTGGCCCTGTCCGCGTGATAGCGATATTTGGCCACGTTGGCCTGTCACTTCAAGCTAAGGCGGCCCGCCCGGCCGGGGAAACAGCAGGAAACCGCAAACCTCATCACCCAGGCTGATCGCCGACGGGTGGCCGTATGCGGATCGGCTACCGTGCCGCCTGGACGGCCGCCGTGAGCCAGCCGAGCCGCTTTGACATCGCCTGCGCGCAGCTGACGACGACGCGTACGTGGCCGGAGTCGTCGGCCGCGCGCCACAGGACCGACCACGGGTAGCAGGACGCGGGTTCGGTGAGCGGCCGCCAGATGGTTCCGGGGAGCGCGGCGATACAGGAGGAGGGCACACAGTACAGGCAGCGTCCCTGGGCCACGAGATCGGCGGCCGCGCGGATGCTCTCCACGGTCCCCTTGTAAACGGTGGGGGTGAAGCCCGCCGCCCGGCACATCTCGACGGTGAACTGATTGAATTCCGGAGCCCGCGCTTCCTCGGCAAGCAGTAGCGGTTCCTCAGCCAGGACGGCGACTGAGACGCCGTCAAGTTCAGCGAACCGGTGACCGGTCGGCACCAGGACCCCGAGCGGGTCCTGGCGGAACAGCAGCGATGCGATCTGCGGCGGGGCGAGCGCAGCCCGGCCGACACCTACGTCCAGGCGGCCGTCGATGAGCAGCTGGTACTGCTCGGGCACGCTGGCCTCAACCTGGTGGATCACCAGGCCAGGGTAGCGGGCCTGCACCTCGTGCAGGATCTGCGGCATCGAGTCGTAGCTGGAGTCGATGATGCCGACGCGCAACGGAGCAGCGGCGGCTACCGCGCTCCGCGCGGCCTGCGCGGCCCGGTCCACATGCGCCAGGATCTGCCGCGCCTCGACCAGGAACGCCACCCCGGCACCGGTCAGCGCGACATGGTGCGTGCTGCGTTCGAGGAGGCGGACGCCGAGCTCGCGTTCCAGCCGCTGCACCTGCTGGCTCAGCGCCGACTGCACGATGCGCTCCCGCTCTGCCGCCCGGCCGAAGTGCAGCTCCTCGGCCAGCGTCACGAAGTAGCGAAGCTGCCGAAGCTCCATGCCCGCCGCCAGGTCCGCATTGTGCCCATTCCTCGACTCTCCGCTTAAGCCTACTTCCGGGCCCGGCTGAGGACAGGCCGGGGCCCGTCCCGGTCTGTCCCCACGGTGACCGTCAGGTGATCGGTTCTGGTGATGGGGCGCGCTCAAGTTGCTTATTTCCGCCTGGGTGTTACCGGGGTTGACTCAAGAATGATCGACCGGGCCGGGCCCGGCATTCCATCACATAAGGGGGCTGCCATGATCCCCGGCCAGAGCATGGCCCTAGGCACGCCGGCCATCAGCCTGAACGGGGCGGCGCCACGATGCCAGCACGTCGACGGGCTTGAGCCGGTCAGGCCAGGGTCAGATGACTGCCGGGACTGCCAGGACCACCTGGACCGCCCGGCGACTCTCGTCGTCTGCCTGACCTGTGGCTGGGTGGCCTGTTCCGATGACTCGCCGAACCACCACGCCAGAGCGCACTACGAGGAGACAGACCACCCGGTCGTCGCTGGTCTGCGGCCGGGAACGCGCTGGAGATGGTGCTACGTCCACCAGCGTCTCGTCTGAAGTGCCGGGTAACCAGCCCGGCTGACCCGACACGGGCTTACCGGGCTGGGCCTTTGGCCCGGGGGCCCAGCCAGCCGGTTCTGCTGGCCAACCGATAGCCAGCCCATTCGGCTGGCTATCGGTTGCGGTGATGGGCTCATGCGGGATTGGTCATTTCGGATGGAGCCGGGGCGCGGTTGACTTGGGGGGAACAAGCGTGGCCACGGCGGCGCTCGTTCCGGCCCGTGGCAGATGTATGTGCCCCCGGCGAGGTCTACGGCCGACCAGCTCGACGACCGGACTCCTGGACTCCATGGGAAGGGCAATCTTATGACGACAACATCGCGCGGCGAGCCGCCGCCTGACGCGGCGTGCCCGTGCGGGCACGCCGCTGACGAGCATGATTCCGTCGCTTCCCGCTACTGCCAGGCGACTGCCGAGGGTGGCATGCGCCGGGGCTGCATATGCGTCCCGGCATCGATGCCGCGTCCCCAATGACGGTGTGGCCTGCGGATCACCAACCGAGGACACCAGCAAGCGGGTCTATTTCGTGAGCACCTGGCATCGCGCGACCCCGGCCCGTCCCGGCCCGCCTAAGAAATCCGTCCCGCCATCCCGGACCGCGTCCCCGTCCCCGCCGCGGCCCCGGCGGATATGGATGCTGCCGACCGGGATCGCGATCGCGTTCACTGCGCTTCTGCTCTTCCACCCGGGCGCTGGCGGGACGCCGGCTCAGGCGTTCAGCTACACCGGCTTTGTCAGCGAAGTGACCGCGAACAAGGTCTCGACGGCGGCGATCACCTCGGCGGGATCAGTGAGCGGGAAACTCCATGACGGCAGCGCCTACACCTCCCAGATCCCGACCGCGCTCAACGACAACGCTCTTTCCGGCCTGCTGCTAGGGCACAAGGTTCAGGTGACAGGAATCAGCCCCAGCACGACCTCGGTGCTGGGAGTACTACTTGAGTGGATCCTGCCGCTTCTCGTCTTTGTCTCGCTCTTCGTCTGGATTAGCCGCCGTAGCGGCAAGCAGCTCGGACGGATTGGCGGGATCATGAGCTTCGGCAAGTCGAAGGCCAAGGTCTACGACGAGGACAGGCCCCACACGCGCTTCGCGGACATCGCCGGCTACGAGGGTTCCAAGGCTGAGGTCATGGAAGTGGTGGACTTCCTGAGGCATCCAGCCCGATACGACCGAGCCGGTGCGGTCGGCCCGAAGGGTGTACTGATGGTCGGGCCACCGGGCACCGGCAAGACGCTGCTGGCCAGGGCTGTCGCCGGTGAGGCCGAGGTACCGTTCTTCGCCCTGAGCGGCTCGAGTTTCGTCGAAATGTTCGTCGGCGTCGGCGCCTCGAGGGTCCGGGATCTGTTCACCGACGCCCGCAAGCGTGCCCCGTCGATCATCTTCATCGACGAGATCGACGCCATCGGTGGCCGGCGCGGTCCTGGCGGATTCGGCTCGAATGACGAGCGCGAGCAGACACTCAACCAGCTGCTGTCGGAAATGGACGGATTCGAGCCAGGCGCCCGCGTGGTCGTCGTGGCCGCGACCAACAGAGCGGAGATCCTCGACGCGGCGCTGCTAAGGCCCGGGCGCTTCGACCGGACGGTGGAGATTCCACTGCCCAACTACGTGGAGCGGACCGCGATCCTGGCTATCCACGGGCGAGGCAAGACGCTCGCACCGGACGTGGACTTCGACGTCGTGTCGCGGGGCACGCCCGGATTCTCTGGCGCCGATCTCGCCAACCTCGTGAATGAAGCGGCGATCAACGCCGTGCGCGCTGATCGCCGCGTTCTGAGCGCCGCCGACTTCGACACCGCCAGGGACCGTCTCCTAATCGGCCGCCGTGACGCGTCGAACGCGCTGCTGCCCGAGGAGAAGCATGCCGTGGCCGTCCACGAAGCCGGGCACGCGCTCGTGGCCGCGCTCTCGGAGCACGCCGATCCCGTCGCGAAGGTCACGATCCTTTCCCGCGGCGCCGCTCTCGGCGTGACCGAGCAGCTGCCGGAGTTCGAGCGCCATCTGCATCCGGAAAGCCGCCTGACCGCATCACTCGCCGTGCGTCTCGGCGGTCGCGCCGCCGAGATCGTCGTCCTGGCAGAACCGTCGACCGGCTCAGCGAGCGACCTCGCGGGCGCGACCGAACTCGCGACACACATGGTGCGGGAGTGGGGGTTCTCCGCAACGGTCGGACCTATCAGCTACGGGCCGGAGGGACCGAGCCGCGACAATCCCTTCGCCGGCCGGCCATATGCCGAGGAAACGCAGCGTTCCATCGACCAGGAAGTAGCCAGGTTGCTCCGGGATGCCGAGGACACGGCCACCAAGCTGCTCCGCGCGCATCGTCAGACTCTCGACCGGGTCATTGACCTGCTGCTTGAGCGCGAAACGATCGACGGGTCGGACCTGGCGGTCATCGTCGGGGCACCCGGGCCCACCGACCGCGAACCGGCCGGGGCACCTCTCGCTCTGACGATGACAGCGATCTCCGGCGGGCAGCGGAGGGATCACTGGGTGACTGGCTGGGGCTGGTGAGACGCCACGCGTCCGTTCGGATGAGATCTCTTTTTTCTTTCTGAACGTACGCGTGGTGTCTCCGGCTCAGCCAGGCGTGCCGGCACAGGGTAAGAGTCGGTCTCTTGGTGCTCATGTTGGCGAAAACATGATGGGTGGCGTCTCAGACCTCGTCGAGGCCCTCGCCCAGTTCCGCCAGGCCTGGCCGCTTGGTGAGTCCCGTTAGGAGATGCCCGGCGGTGACCACCAGCGCCACCGGCCACTCGATGATGTCCGCCGCAGCCAGCAGGCCAACCCCCGCGTAGAAGGCCAGGTGCTCTACAGGCGGTGTCTCCAGCCGGGTTCCGTCCGCTGTCAGCCGGATCCGGTGCCCGCCCTTGGCGGTGACGATCGAAAACGTGGGAGTCATCGGGCTCCTTCTCCCTGCCGTCAGAGCGGCTAATAGGCAGTGCATCCATGCCCAATGGTGCCGCGGGACACGCCAGCAAGCCTCACCCACGACGGGGGAAGAGGGGCCTCAGAACTTGCCGGCTGCCGCTCCGACGGCGTAGAGCACGCCGAGGCCGCCGACAATGACGGTGACAGCCCAGCCCGCGCCGGCCAGCCGGGCCGTGATCCGGAGCTCGCCCATTACCTCGGGGTCGCGGGCCAGTCGCACCAGCACTGCCAGGCCGATCGGGGTGGCGAAGCCCGCGATCAGGCTGGCGGCGACCAGCATGCCGATCAGCGAGACTCCGGACAGGGCAACTGCGGCCGCGAGCGCGATCGAGGCGCCCAGAACCGCGTAGAAGCGGCGGGCAGGGCGAATCCCCTCAGACAGGCCGCGACGCCAGTCGAACTGCGCGCCGACGATGTAGGCGGTGGTGGCCATGAGCACAGGCAGCGCGACCACGGCGGAGGTGATGAGCCCGACCGCGAACAGCTCCGCGGCCAGGGAACCGGCTAGCGGGCGCAGTTCCTGCGCGGCCTGCTGGGCCGTGGCGGCCGTCTGGTGGCGCCGGCCGAGCGTTGCGGCAGACGTGACGAGCATGGACCACAAGATCACGGCGGTAAGGACGGCGCCGACTACGGCGCCCACTCTGGCGCGGGCCAGTCTGCGGCCGGGCGGGTTGTCGTCCGGTGGATCCTCTACTCCGCGCTCGATGGTTTCCCAAACGTAGACATAGCTGGTCAGCGTGGTGCCGAGCAGAGCGAGGGCGCCGGCTAGGGCGGTGGGCCGCAGCGGCAGGGCAGGCACAAGGCTGCCTTTGAGCAGGCTGGGCCAGTCTGGATGAGCCAGCATGGCTGCGCCCGGGAATGCCAGGAAGCCGAGCAGCAGGTACCGCAGCACCGCCACCACCTCGTCGTACTTACCGAGCAACAGCAGGCCGGCAAGGGCCAGGCCCAGCGGCAGCACCGGCCAGCGGGGATCTACGCCGGCCAGCAGCCCGATTCCGGCCGCTCCGGCCTGCAAGTCGGCGGCGATGGTGACCACATTGACCGCGACGATCGAGACTAGGAGGACGCCTGCCATGCGTGGCCCGTAACGTTTCAGGGTCATCGTTTGCAAGTCGGCGCGGGCCACCACGCCGAGCTGGGCGGCGATGGCCTGAACGACGGCGAGCAATGGGCCGACCAAGATCGCGACCCAGGACAGCTGGTATGCGGTACTGGCCCCGACGGCGGTAGCCGTGCCGACGTTGGTTGGATCATTGTCCGAGGCCGCCGCCACGATCTCGGGACCGATCCACGCGAGCAGCCGCAGCGGGTCACGGGCTCGCCGTGACTCTCGACCCGGGTTCACGGATCCGTTTCCGGCACGGGCCGGACGGATCGCGCTTTCTGGTCAGCGACGGCCGCGATAGCGGGCAGGCGAGCTATGACCGGTGCCATGAGGCTGGCGGCCACCGCCACGGCGAGGCCGATTGCCCAGCCCAATGGGCCGATCGGCCGGCATCCGAAGAACTGGCTTACACCAGGTGTCTGGATCACCGCGGCCAGGACGGCAACGGACACCAGGCTGGCGGCTATAACGAGCGGGCTTTGCCAGCCTGCCAGCAGCGTCTGGCCAAGCTGGGCTGCGACGATGCCTATCAGGGCGATGGTGGCCGCCCTGTCGCGGGTGATGCCGGTCATGCGTCCGCCCAGCCAGGCGGCCACTCCCGCGCCGCTGGTGAGCACGCCGCGGATGAGCACATCGCGGGTGAGCGCCGCGCCGAGGGAGACCTCGGGTCCCTCGGCGAGCAGGGCGCCGGTGGTGGCGCTGCCCGGCGGGCGCATGGCCAGCGCCATGGACGGGGCTATGTCGGTGAGCAGGTTCACCAGCAGGAGCTGGCGCGCGCGCAGCGGTGACCCGCCCGGCAGCAGCAGGCTGGTGCCCGTAGTGAAGGCGATCTCGCCGAGGTTACCGCCAAGCAGCACCGAGATCGCGTCACGGACCGAGGCCCACATCGCGCGGCCCTCCACGAGGGCGTCGATGATCGTCTCGATCCGGTCGTCGGTGACGATGACATCGGCGGCCTCCTTGGCCGCGTTCGTGCCGCGCAGGCCGAGCGCGACGCCGACGTCGGCGAGCTTGATGGCGGGCGCGTCGTTGGCGCCGTCGCCGGTTACCGCGACGACACGACCGGCGCGCTGCAGGGCGGCGACGATGCGCACCTTCTGTTCCGGGCTGACCCGCGCGAACACCCCCACCTGTCCGATGAGCTGGTCCAGCTCGGGATCGGAGAGCGCGTCCAGCTCGGCACCGGTGATGACCCGGCGGCCGTCGATGAGGCCAAGTTCCGCGGCGACCACCTCGGCGGTACTCGGGTGGTCTCCGGTCAGCATCAGCATGTCCACGCCCGCGCCGCGCAGTCCCCGGACCGCCCGGACGGCGCTGTCGCGGACCGGGTCGGTGAAGGCGAGCAGCCCGGCGAAGCGGAGTTCCCCGACGCGGTCCGGGCTCAGGTCGTCACTGCTGAAGCCGTCGCGTTCGGCCACCGCGAGAACCCGGTAGCCACGGCGGGCAAGCTGGTCGGCCTGGCTGTTGAGGGCCTGCCTCGCGCGCTCGTCAAGCCGCGCTGGCGCGCCTGGCCCTGCTGCGTACGCACACAGGGGCAGGACGGTTTCCGGCGCGCCCTTGACCGCGAGCCGCTGCCCGGAGCCGGTGCGGCCGAGAACGGCATGGTAGCCACGGGACGGCTCGAACGGCAGCTCAGCCACCGGCTGCCAGCTGCCGGTGCCGAGCTCCACGTCCACGCGGGCGGCGATGCCACCGTCGACGACGGCCCGGTCGGTGGGGTGCGCCAGCGGTTCCCCGTTGCGATGCTCCGGGCTCGCCCGCAACGCGGCGGCCAGCACACCACGGCCCTCGCTGCCCAGGGCGCCGAGGGGCTGGGCGGCGCCGGCTGCCCAGACGCGGTGCAGCTTGATGCGGCCTTCGGTCAGTGTGCCGGTCTTGTCGAAGCACAAGGCATCGACCCGGCCGAGCGCTTCGATGGTCCCCGGGTTGCGGACAAGCGCGTTGCGCCGCGACAGCCGCCGCGCGGTGCTGAGCTCGGCAACGGTAGCGACCAGCGGCAATCCCTCCGGGACCGCCGCCACCGCCAGGCTGACGCCTGTGCCGAGCGTCTGGCTGACGGACTGGCCGCGCAGCATGCCGGCGCCGATAACCGCTATCCCGGCGCCGAGGGAGACCGGTACGGTGATCCTGGTGAGCTGCTTGAGCCGGTCATGCACGCCGGAGGGCCGGGCGTCGCCTTGTGCCGCTTCTTCGCTGCGGCCGAGTTCGGTCGCCGGTCCTACGGCCACCACGACAGCCGTGGCGGTACCGGCGGCTACCGACGTTCCCGCGTAGAGCATGCTCCGCCGCTCAGCGACGTTCACCGCACTGGTAGGGTCGGCACACTTCGGAACCAGCTGCGATTCCCCGGTGAGGCTCGACTCATCCACCTCAACGCCGTTCGCCTCCAGGATCCGGCAGTCCGCGGGCACCGCATCGCCCGCCTGCACGATGATCACATCCCCGGCGACCAGCCGGTCGCCTGTCGTGAGTGCCTCCTCGCCGCCCCGCCGAAGCCTGACCCGCACCGCCGATTCGTCGATGAGACGCCGCAGCGCGCGGTGCGCTCCGACCCGCTGGACACCGCCGACGAGCGCATTAGCCATCATGACCCCGCCGATCAGCGCGGCGTCCATGACGGCACCGCTCGCGGCGGACATCCCGGCCCCGCTGGCCAGGGCAGGCGTCAGCGGATTGGCCAGTTCCTCTAGTGTCGAGCGGACCAGACCTGGTCCCTCGGCTGCCCGCCGGTCCGCCTGCCCGTCGCGGCGCCGGCTGGCTTCCGATTCGTCGAGTCCGCGCAGCGAACTGGCCAGCTTCGCGAGCACGGCATCGGCGGCGAGCTCATGCCAGGCGGTGGTAGCGGCCGGTACCGGCGGTGGCCGCAGGGCCAGCGTCCTAGCCGACCAGAGGCCGCTGGCCAGCGACACGATCGAGGCGCCGTTGACCCCTGTCAGCGCGCGCATGGCCGACCCGCTGCGGGGGCCAGTCAGAGCCAGCAGGGCACCGACGCCGGACCCGTAGGCGGCCAGCATGACGGCACGGCGGCTCACCGCGCGGGCGGGCACGATCGCCTGCAATATCCGGCACGCGTCTGCCAGGCCGGCGCCGGTGAGCAGGTGGGCACCCCACGGCGGCCGCCCTGCTAGCACGCCGATTCCGACGTCGGCGGCGGCGAGGGCCTCGTGCTCGCGGCCCGAAACGACCGCGACCCCGTGACCCTCGGCCTGCAGCGCACGCACCGAGCTGGCCATGCGCCTGCCGCCAGGAATGACACGGTCCGCGTGCACGCGCTCGCCCACCCTGCCGTGCCGGCCAGCCACGATTACCGGGCCGACCAGGCGGGCGGCGCCGATCGCCGCGACGGCGAGCGGATCGAGTTCGGGCTCGGCAACCACCAGCCCGGCGAGGTTCCCGTCACGCCGCAGCGCGAGCACGCGGCAGCCAGGCGCCCGCAGGGCGCGGGCGGCATTCCCCGCCGGGCCGGCCGGCCGGCTCGACGCGGGCCCGAGCGTCCACCGGCCCTGCCGGACGGTCGCGGCCGGCGCGGCGGGATCGAGCAGCGCCCGCGCGGTCACCCTGATCTGGTCGGCGTCTCCGTCGAGATCCGGTGGCACCCACACCGTGCCGAGCACCATCGTGCCAGTGGTCAGCACCGCGGCGTCGAACACCACCGTGTCGACGCGGTCCAGCCGGCGCAGCGCCGCGTCATCGATTGCCAGCACGCCGGAACGCGCCAGATCGCGTCCCAGCCACGCAGCGAAGCCCTCCCGGCCAAACCGCGCCGCCTTCGGCGCGGCCGCGACCGCCGCGGCCACCGTCGTGCGGATATCCCGGGTGAGCACGCCCGCCGCCGCCCCGCCGACCACCGCGGCTTGCGCCGCGCGGTTCGCGTAGGATTCCACCGGGCCGGGCGGAAGCGGGGCGGGGCGCGAGGTCCCGCTCAGCGCCGGCGGCGGGTCACCCATACGCGCCTCGGACAGCTCGGGCTCACGCCGCTGCCACGCCGCTTGCCGTGCCCGCAGCTCATCGAGTCGCAGACCGCGCTGCGCGATGTCTGCCAGCAGGCCGAACGGTCCCTGCGCCACCCCCTGCGCTATGGCGTTGGCAGTCACCAGGCCCAGGTCGGCGGCCGAATAGCCGAGCCAGTCCCCCAGGCGGCGGCGGACCGCGGGCATCGCGTCGGCCAGCGAGACCAGAGACGCGACCTCCGGCACAAGCGGCTGCGCCCGGAGCACCCGGCCGGCCAGCCCCAGTCCCACGCCGAGGATCTCGGTGCCGATCGCATACACCTGCCGCTGGAGGGCTTCGGCGTCAGCCGGGTGCTCCAGGCGGTCGGCCGGAAACTGCTCGGCCGCGACACCATGGACCTCCTCGGCCCGCTCGATAACCTTGATGAGGTCGTCCACGCCCAGCTGGCTGGCATCAAACGCGACGACCACGCGGCCCACCGCCGCGTTGACCTCCGCCCACCGCACCCCGTCCATCTGGGCAAGCTCGTCTCCAACCTGGCGAGCCAGGTCGGCGTGCTCCGGCCGGTGCACGCCCTTGACCTCGATGTGCGCGCGGCCGTTGCCTGTCCACTGACGGCGCTGGTGCCGCCCCGGCGGCCGCGACAGCCAGTTCGCGAGCGCCGAAACCCGCAAGCCCGGAATGATGCTCATCTGTCCCCCATCAGGAAGTCCGGGTGGAGCACGCAGGTCCGTTCAGCCGCGGGTGTACGGATCTCTTGTGCTATCCGTTAGCTAGGCGACGGCGTGGGAGGGCCTGCGCTCCGCGATTCAGCGCGCGGGTGCTGGGCCGCCGACTTCGCGTACTGCTCGGCGACCCACTCCCCGGCCCCTACGAGGATTGCGACTGGCCACTCGACGACGTCGAACGCGGCGAGCGCCGCCAGGCCGCCCCACCACAGCACCCGGCCCGGCAGGCCCGTCGGCATGGCCACGGGCATCCCCATCCCCGGGAGGGGCAGCCGCGGCATGCGCTGCGGGCCGCCGCCCTTCTGCTCTTCCTGCGCGGCCGCTGTTGGCGTCGTTGCTTCTTCCGATGTCATCTCGAGCTCCCCCACTCCGGTAGCTGTCCGCCGCGACCTGGGTGATCCGGCCGCCTGGGCTGAAGGCCCTTGATCCCCGATCGATCCCGGGGAGTGCGGCTATGCGATGCGTACTAGAGGTCGTGCTGTTACGGACGTTTACCATAGTGTCACCAGAAACTGGCCTTCTATTCATTCGTACTTCGGCGGAACGCGAGGTGCCGCTGTTAGATTCAGACAAAACGGATGACTAAGGGACAGTTGAGGCGTATGGAAGAGTTTCTGGCAAGCATCCTGGCAAAGGTCGCGTATTTCGCGATCGAGGCGCTAATCGTCCGGCTGATCCGTCTGTTCATGCCGCCCCGGGTCAGCCCAGCCTCGCTGTAGCAGGCCGGCGGTCGCCTGCCTGTCCCTGGCCGCGGCGACGACCGCCTGGCCGAGGCTGATGCCGCCGTCGTTGCACGGGACGCGGGAATGGGTCAGCACCGCGAAGCCCCTTGCCTCCAGGCGGGCGACCACCTGGCTGAGCAGCAGCATGTTCTGGAACACCCCGCCCGAGAGGGCCACCGCGGTCAGCCCGTGCCGCTCGCGCAGCAGCAGGCAGCCTGCCTCCACCAGGCCGGCCACGCCGTTGTGGAACCGGGCCGCGATGACGTCGCGCGGGGCGCCGGCCGCGAGGTCGTCCGCCGCGGCGCGGACCAGGTCCGCGGCGCGGACGCGGAACGGCTCGGCCGGTTCGGTGGCGGCGCGGTACGCGTCCGGCTCACCGGGGTCGGCGAGCTGCTCGAGCTCGATGGCGGCCTGCCCCTCGTAGTTGATCGTGTCGCGGACGGCGAGGATCGCCGCCACGGCGTCGAACAGGCGCCCGGCGCTGGAGGTGAGCGGCGCGTTCACGCCCTTGCGGGCCATCGATACGACGGCGGGCCAGCGACCGGAGTTGCGGCGGGCGACGTCCAGGTGGTCCGGGTCGAGGCCGGCCGCGTCCAGGTAGGCGGCGGCCATCCGCCAGGGCTGCCTGATTGCGGCCTGGCCGCCGGGCATGGGGACCGGGGCGAGGTGGCCGGCCCGCTCGAAGCCGGCGTAGTCCGCGACCAGGAACTCGCCGCCCCAGATCGTGCCGTCAGTGCCGTAGCCGGTGCCGTCGAAGGCCACCCCGATGACCCGGCCTCCCGCCGGGGGCCAGCCGTTGTCGGCCAGGCAGGAGGCGATGTGGGCGTGGTGGTGCTGCACACCCGTGAGGTCGACGTCCGGCAGGTCGAGCGCGTACTTGGTCGACAGGTACTCCGGGTGCAGGTCGTACGCCACGACGCGGGGATCGACGTCGAACAGGCGGCGGAAGTGTTCGATACCCTCGGTGAACGAGCGCAGCGTCTCCGCGTTCTCCAGGTCCCCGATGTGGTGCGAGACGAAGGCGTATCGCTCCTTGGCCAGGCAGAACGTGTTCTTCAGCTCGGCGCCGCAGGCGAGCACGGGGCGGGGGAAGCCACCGGACACGGCTACCGGCTCCGGGACGTGGCCGCGGGAGCGCCGCACCGGCATCGGGCGGCCGTGGAAGACGCGGGTCACCGAGTCGTCGGTCCTGATGTGAATCGCCCTGTCGTGCGTGAGGAACGCGTCCGCGATCCCCGCCAGCCGGTCCAGCGCGTCGGCGTCGCGGTAGGCGATCGGCTCGTCCGAGACGTTCCCGCTGGTCAGCACGATCGGCCCGGCGGCGGCGCGGACCAGCAGGTGGTGCAGCGGGGTGTAGGGCAGCATGATCCCGAGGTCGCGGTTGCCCGGCGCCGCCGCCGCGGCGACCGCCGTCCCCGGCAGCCGGGGCAGCAGCACGATCGGCCGGGCACGGCTGGCGAGCAGGGTGGCAGCCTCGTCGCCGACCCGGCACAGCCGGCGGGCCGCGTCCAGGTCGGCGGCCAGCACCGCGAACGGCTTGTCCTCCCGGTGCTTGCGGGCGCGCAGCGCCGCGACCGCGTCCTCGCTCGCCGCGTCCGCCGCGAGGTGGTAGCCGCCCAGGCCCTTCACAGCGACGATCCCGCCGTCCCGCAGCAGAGCGGCCGCGGCCTCGAGCGGCCGGGCGGGGTCAAGCGACCCGCGGGCCTCCAGCGGGCCGGCGGCATCCAGTCGGCCGGCGGCATCCAGTCGGCCGGCGTCCCTCCAGGCCGAGTCCGGCGTGACGGGCAGCGGGTGTCCGGTGGCGTCGAGCAGGGCCAGCCGCGGGCCGCAGGCCGGGCAGCAGACCGGCTGGGCGTGGTAGCGGCGGTCGGCGGGGTCGTGGTACTCCGCCGAGCACACCTCGCACATCGCGAAGCCGGCCATGGTCGTCAGCGGCCGGTCGTAGGGCACGTCGCGGACGATCGTGAACCGCGGGCCGCAGTTGGTGCAGTTGATGAACGGGTACCGGTACCGCCGGTCGGCCGGGTCCCACAGCTCGCGCAGGCAGTCCGCGCACGTCGCGGTGTCCGCCGCGACCAGGGTGCGGCGGCGGCCGTCGGGGCCGCTCGCGACGATCTCGAAGGACGCCGCGCCCGCGGGCGGCACGCCTGTCGCGGTGACCCGCTCGATCCGCGCCAGCGGCGGCGCCTCGCGTTCCAGCCGGCGCAGGAACTCCTCGACGGCCGGGGGCGGCCCCTCGACTTCGAGGAACACGCCGTCGACGTCGTTGCCCACCAGCCCGCTTAGCCCAAGGCCGGTGGCCAGCGAGTAGACGAACGGGCGGAAGCCGACCCCCTGGACGATGCCCTCCACCCGGACAGCGGTCCTGATCGCAGCAGTCACCACGGGCCCGTTCTGAATAAAACTATTCCCGGGCAGCGCGGGTCAGGTCGGCTTCCACCTCAACCCCGACCTCGTCCTTGAGCTTCAGCGCCCCGAAGAAACCGGAGTACGGCGTGATGCCATGGTCGGTCTGCCGCACCGTGGCGGTGCCCCGGTAGCGCCCGGGCCCGGTGCTCTCCACCTGCAGCCGCACCGGCTGTGACCTGCCCTGGAGGGTGAGCGTCCCCTCGATGGCGCCGCCGGAGCCAGCCGGGTTGACTCCCGTCGAGGCGTAGGTGGCCGTGCCGCCGCCGAGGATCTTGCCCGCCGTGCCGAGGATGTCGCGGCGATCCTTGTCGCTGAGCGGCTTGGCGCCGCCGGTCCCCTCGATGACCTTCAGCGAGCCGAGGTCAAGCTCGGCGGTGAGCTTCGGCGCCTCGGCGCCGCCGCCGACCCCCGGCAGGGTGACCACCGCCGACCAGCGGGTTATCTCGATCGTCAGGTCGTGCCCGGCCCGGGCGGCGAGCCCGGCGCGGCCGGTCTTGATCAGGACCCGGCCGGAGTCCGGGCCCAGCCGGAACGTGCCCGTGATGTCGTCCACGGCCCCACCGTACGCCGGGCGGGTCGTTACGGGAACGGCACCTCACCGAACAGTTCGTGGATCCGCCGCAGGTCACGCAGCCGCGGCTCGGTGCTGCCGCCCACCCAGCGGCTGACGGTCTTCACCGAGACGCCGAGCTGGCGTGCCGCGGACTCGATGGTCATGCCTTCCCTGCGCAGCACCCCGGCCATCCACTCCGCGAACGACGCCGATTGCGGGGGCTCACCGTCGTCGCGCGCGGTGCCGGGCCCCACGGCGGCGGGCAGCCGGGACGACCCGGAGGCCCGCAGCAGCGACGTGAGGGCGTCGAGGCCGGGGGCGCTGCCGAACTGCGGGCCGGAACGGAGCACATCCACCTCAACGTGGTCGGGGAAGATGCGAAAGGAGACGCTGATCGCCCCGGTTGGTCCGGCCGCCTCGAGCAGCGCCTGGGACACGGTTTCGCCGACCTCGCGGGTGTCGTCCTCGGACAGCGGCGACTGGGCGAGACACCGCCGGACGAAATCGCGGATGTCCGGGATCGACGACGGCCGGGCCGGGAACGTCTGCGACACGACCACGACGGGAACGACCTCGATGTTGTCGCTGACCTGGTCGGTTGTCCTCTCCATGACCCTTTCCCGAGTGCCGGTGACGCTCCCTGTTTTGTAAGCGTACGTGCCAGGTGCGGCAGAATGCGACCGTTGCCGCCTGGACAGAAATGTCCGGCGCGTCGACGGTTGTGTCTTGTCCTTCGCGGGCACCAGATTTACGCTGGGGGAACCGAAGTGGGCCCACGGCCCGGACGGGCCGGGCGGCCGCGGCTGACCGGAGGGCGGGCACGCCATGACGCAGGAGTCACAGGCTGCGCAGGAACCAGTCATACACATTCTGTGGATGAACGGCGGTCTCGGTTGTGACGGGGACTCGGTAGCGCTGACCGCCGCCACCCAGCCCAGCATCGAGGAAATCGTGCTCGGCGCCCTGCCCGGGCTGCCGAAGGTGGCCGTGCACTGGCCGCTGATCGACTTCGAGTGCGGCCCCGAGCAGGGGGCCGACACGTTCATCGAGTGGTGGCACAAGGCGGACCGGGGCGAACTGGAGCCCTTCGTGCTGGTCGTGGAGGGATCGATCCCGAACGAGGCGATCAAGCCTGAGGGGTACTGGTGCGGGTTCGGCAACAACCCGGAGACCGGCCAGCCGATGACCACCAGCGAGTGGCTGGACCGGCTGGCGCCGAAGGCGACGGCGATCCTCGCGGTCGGCACCTGCGCCACCTACGGCGGCATCCACGCCATGGCTGGCAACCCGACCGGCGCCATGGGGGTTCCCGACTACCTGGGCTGGGACTGGACGTCCAAGGCCGGCCTGCCGATAGTCTGCGTGCCCGGGTGCCCCATCCACCCCGACAACCTGTCCGAGACGATCCTGTACCTGCTGTACCAGGTGACCGGGCAGGCGCCGATGATCCCGCTCGATGAGGCGCTGCGGCCGCGCTGGCTGTTCGAGGCCACCGTGCACGAGGGCTGCGACCGGGCCGGCTACTACGAGCAGGGCCAGTTCGCCGGCGAGTACGGCATGCCAAGCTGCCTGGTCAAGCTCGGCTGCTGGGGGCCCGTCGTCAAGTGCAACGTGCCCAAGCGAGGCTGGATCAACGGCGTCGGCGGCTGCCCCAATGTGGGCGGCATCTGCATCGCCTGCACGATGCCAGGCTTCCCCGACAAGTTCATGCCGTTCATGGACGAGCCGCCGGGCTCGCGGGTGTCGACGACGGCCACCGTCGTGTACGGGTCGGTCGTGCGCAGCCTCCGCGAGATCACCCACCGCACGGCGGAGAAGGAGCCGAGATGGCGGGTCAAGGGCACTGAGCTTCGTACCGGCTACCAGAAGACGTGGTGATCAGCGATGACAGCGACGGAGAAGGCACCGAGCACGCCGAGCAGCAAGGACACCGAGCTAGTCGAGATGGCCTGGGACCCGATCACCAGGATCGTGGGCAGCCTCGGCATCTACACCAAGATCGACTTCGCCGCCAAGCGGGTCGCCGAGTGCCACAGCACCTCGTCGATCTTCCGCGGTTACAGCATCTTCATGAAGGGCAAGGACCCGCGGGACGCCCACTTCATCACCAGCCGGATCTGCGGGATCTGCGGTGACAACCACGCGACGTGCTCGGTCTACAACCAGAACATGGCCTACGGGGTCCAGCCGCCGCACCTCGGCGAATGGATCATCAACCTGGGCGAGTCCGCCGAGTACATGTTCGACCACAACATCTTCCAGGAGAACCTGGTCGGCGTGGACTTCTGCGAGCGGATGGTCGCCGAGACCAACCCGGGGGTGCTCGAGCGCGCCAACGCGACCGAAGCGCCGCACGCCGCCGAGCACGGCTACCGGACCATCGGCGACATCATGCGCTCGCTCAACCCGCTCGAGGGCGAGTTCTATCGCGAGGCACTGCAGGTGTCGCGGTCGACGCGCGAGATGTTCTGCCTGATGGAGGGGCGTCACGTGCACCCGTCGACGCTTTACCCCGGCGGCGTCGGCACGGTGGCGACCGTGCAGCTGTTCACCGACTACCTGACCCGGCTGATGCGCTACGTGGAGTTCATGAAGCGCGTCGTGCCGATGCACGACGACCTGTTCGACTTCTTCTACGAGGCGCTGCCCGGGTACGAGGAGGTCGGCAGGCGGCGGGTGCTGCTCGGCTGCTGGGGCAGCCTCAACAACCCCGAGTACTGCGACTTCACCTACCAGAACATGGCCGACTGGGGCCGCAAGATGTACGTCACGCCCGGCGTGGTGGTGGACGGTCAACTGGTGACCACGAGTCTCGTGGACATCAACCTCGGCATCAGGATCCTGCTCGGCCACTCGTACTACGAGGACTGGGAAGACCAGGAGATGTTCGTCACGCAGGACCCGCTGGGCAACCCGGTGGACCGCAGGCACCCGTGGAACCAGCACACGATCCCGCGGCCGGCGAAGCGCGACTTCGACGACAAGTACAGCTGGACGATGTCGCCGCGCTGGTTTGACGGCAAGGACTACCTGCCGCTCGACACCGGCGGCGGCCCGCTCGCCCGGCTGTGGGCGACGGCGCTCGCTGGGCTCGTGGACTTCGGCTACGTGAAGTCCACCGGGCACAGCGTGCAGATCAACCTGCCGCGGACGGTGTCCCGGCCGGAGACCACGTTCGAGTGGAAGATCCCGGTCGACAAGTCCGGCCAGCCGCTGTCCAACGCGATCGAGCGGGACCGGGCGCGGACGTACTTCCAGGCGTATTCCGCGGCGTGCGCGCTGTACTTCACCGAGCGGGCGCTGGCCGAGGTGCGCGCCGGGCGGACCAAGACGTGGGAGTCGTTCAAAGTGCCCGACGAGGCCTACAGCTGCGGGTTCACCGAGGCGGTCCGCGGGGTGCTCTCGCACCACATGGTCATCAGGGGCGGCAAGATCGCGAACTACCACCCGTACCCGCCGACGCCGTGGAACGGGTCCGTCCGGGACACGTACGGAACGCCCGGCCCCTACGAGGACGCGGTGCAGAACACGCCGATCTTCGAGGAGAACACGCCGGAGAACTTCAAGGGCATCGACATCATGCGCGCGGTCCGCAGCTTCGACCCGTGCCTGCCCTGCGGGGTGCACATGTACCTGGGCGGGGGCCGGGTGCTGAAGACGGCGCACTCGCCGACCGGCATCGCCCTGGCGGTCTGACGTGGCCGACGGCGCGGCCGACGCTCCAGCCGACGGCGCGGCCGGCGCGCGGGCGGCCGGGGAGCGCATCGAGGCGCTGCTCGCCGAGTTGCGGGTGCGGGCCGGCCCGGAGGCGGCCGACGTCGCCGAGGAACTCGTCGGCTGCCTGGTCCGGCTCTACGGGGCCGGGCTGGCGTCCGTGATGCGGGCCATCGGCGACGATTCCCGGCTCAAGGCAAGGCTCATCGCCGATCCGCTAGTGGACAGCCTGCTGCTGATCCACGACCTGCACCCGCTCGACGTCGGCACCAGGATCAGGCGCGCGCTCGGCCGCCTCGGGATCGGGGCGGAGCTGCTGTCCATCGACTCCGACGGCGTGGCGCTTATCCGGCTGGCCAGCGGCCACGGCCACGCCAACGTGCAGGCGGACGTCGAGCAGGCCGTGGCGGACGCGGCGCCGGAGACGACCGGCGTGCGGATCGCGCCGCGCGAACCGCCGCTGCTGCAGATCGGCCGCCGGCCGGCAGAGGCGCGATGAGCAGACTCACGGGGTTGCGCCGGTTCGCGGTCCCGTCCGCGGTGACCGGCCGCGTCGGCGCCGGCGCGGCCACGATGGAAGACCGGTGTGAGATGTGCGGCGAGCGGCTTCCCGAGCGCCACGCGCACCTGGCGGACACCGAGCGGCGCTCGATCGGCTGCGCCTGCACGGCGTGCGCGCTGCTGTTCACCCGCCCGGGCGGCCGCTACCGGACGGTGCCGGACCGGGTCCGCCATGACCCGTCGGCGCCGCTGACCGGCGCCGAGTGGGCCGAACTGGCGATTCCGGTGGGGATCGCGTTCTTCTTCGTGAACTCGGCGCTCGGCCAGGTCGTGGCCAGCTATCCGAGCCCGGCCGGCGTGACCGAATGCGAGCTTGACCTGGCGGCCTGGAACCGGATCGCCGCGGCGCATCCGCTGCTGCGTGAGGTGGCGCCGGACGTGGAGGCGATCCTTGTCGTCGCGGGCTCGCCGCGGCTGGCCGGCGGCGCCGCGGTCGGCGCCGGGGGTGGCGCCGATGGCGGGGGCGGGCGCGGCGTCGAGGCGTTCCTCATCCCGATCGACGCGTGCTATTCGCTGGCGGGCGCCCTGCGGCTGCACTGGCGCGGCTTCGACGGCGGCGCGGAAGCCCAGCGCATCCTCCGCGGCTTCCTCGCCGACATCCGGCAGCGCGCGCGTCCGCTGGAGCCGCCGAGTCCGGAGCCGCCGGCTCCAGAGCCGCCGAGTCCGCAGCAGCCGCCTCCGCTGGCGGAGGCGTAGATGGCGAAGCTGACCTTCGGCTGCGCCGGGGCGAGCGCGGCGCCGTACGCCGCGACCCCGACGCTGCTGTTCCGGCTGACCATCACGGAAGGCCTCGGCGGGCGCGTGGACGCCATCGCGCTGCGCTGCCAGATCAGGATCGAGCCGCATCGCCGCACGTACTCCGCCGACGAGGCCAGGCGGCTGCACGACCTGTTCGGCGACACGGAACGCTGGGCGGAAACGGTCAAGCCGATCCAGCTCGCCGCCGTGTCCGTCATGGTCCCCGCGTTCACCGGCCAGACCGAGGTCGGCCTCGAGGTGCCGTGCACCTATGACCTCGAGGTGGCCTCCGGCCGCTACCTGCAGGGTCTTGACGACGGAACGGTCCCGCTGCTGCTCCTGTTCAGCGGCACCGTCTTCACCACCGCCGAGGGCCGGCTGCGCGTGGAGCCGATCCCGTGGAGTTCAGAGGCCAGCTACCGGATGCCGGTCAGCGTCTGGCAGGACGTGGTGAACCAGCACTTCCCCGGCAGCGCGTGGCTGCGGGTCAGCCGCGAGACGCTCGACGCGCTGTCGGCGTTCAAGGCCGCCCGCGCGCTGCCGACCTTTGACGCGACGCTGGCCGCCCTGCTGGCGCAGCAGCAGGCCCGCGAGTCGGCGGGCGGCACGCCATGAGCCTCGACAGCCTCGACGGCGTGCGGCGCGTCGCGGACGCGGTCCTGTACGAGGGGTACATCCTCTACCCGTACCGGGCCTCGGCCCAGAAGAACCGGAGCCGCTGGCAGTTCGGCGTGCTGATGCCGCCCGCGTACGCGGCGGCGGATCCCTCGGAGACGGCCACGGTCCAGGCCGAGTGCGTCTTCGAGCACTCCGGGGCGCCGGCGATCGACGTGGTCGTCCGGTTCCTCCAGGTGCAGCGCAGGACCGCCACGCGGGCGGGGGCCGGCCCGGCGCCCGACGTCTGGGACGAGGCGGTCGAACGGGAGATCCAGACCGCCGCGGCCGGGGCCGCGCTGTTCGGTGCGGGGGTGACCACGCCGTTCGGCGTGCTCGGCGGCGAGGAACGCGAGACGACCGCGGACGGGAGCGTGGTGCGCAGCCGGCGCCCGCTGAGCGGATCGGTGTCGCTCCGCGCGCGCCCGCTGCCCGGCCCCTGGCAGGCCGCCCGGCTGACCGTGCGGGTAACCAACGAGACGGATACCGCGCCGGGCGCCCCGGGCGCGCCCGGCAGCAGGGAGCAGGCGCTGCCCGCCGCGCTCGTGGCGGCGCACCTGATCATCTCCGTCTCCGGCGGCGCGTTCGTGTCGATGACGGACCCGCCGGAGTGGGCGGCGGGAGGCGTCGGCGAGTGCGAGAACGCCGGCTGCTGGCCGGTGCTCGCCGGCCCGGCCGGTGACCGCGGCGTCATGCTGGCCTCGCCGATCATCCTGCCCGACCATCCGCAGGTCGCCGAGGAAAGTGCCGGCGAGCTGTACGACGGCACCGAGATCGACGAGATCCTCACCCTGCGCACGCTCGCTCTCACCGACGCGGAGAAGGACGCGGCCCGCGCCACCGATCCGCGCGCCGCGGCGCTGATCGACCGGGTGGAGTCGCTGGACGGCGCGGCGCTGGGGCGGCTGCACGGCACCATCAGGAGCGGGCCCGGCGCCATACCGGGAACACTGCCGGGGACACCGCCGGGGACACCGCCGGCCGCGGGCGGCGAGGCCGTCCCCTGGTGGGATCCGGAAGCGGACCGGTCAGTCTCGCCGTCCACCGACTCCGTGCTCGTGGCCGGTCGGCGGATCGCGCGCGGCAGCCGGGTGACGCTGCGCCCGGGCGGCCGCCGCGCCGACGCGCAGGACATGTTCCTCGCCGGCCGGGCGGCCGTCGTCGAGGCCGTGCTGCTCGACGTGGAGGACAACCCGTACCTGGCCGTGTCGCTCGCCGAAGACCCGGCCGCCGACCTGCACGCGGCGCACGGCCGGTTCCTGTACTTCACGCCGGACGAGGTGGAACCGGAGGAGTACGGGCCGGACGAGGGAGAGCCAGCATGACGGGGCGCACGCTGGTGGCAGGTGTAGGCAACGTCTTCCTGGGAGACGACGGGTTCGGCGTCGAGGTCGCGCGGCTGCTGGCCGGCCGCCCGCACCAGGATGGCGTCGAGATCGCCGACTTCGGAATCCGCGGCGTGCACCTGGTCTACGAGCTGCTCGATGGGTATGACCTGTTCGTGCTCATCGACGCCGCGCCCCGCGGGTGCGAGCCGGGCACGGTCACCGTGCTCGAGGTCGAACCGGACGACGCCACGCCAAGCGCACCGGTGATGGATGGCCACGGGCTGGCACCCGACGACATCTTCGCGATGCTCGCGACGATGGGTGGCCGCCCCGGCCGCAGCTTGCTCGTGGCCTGCGAGCCCGCGGACGTGGGCGCGGGAATGGGCCTGTCGGAGCCGGTGCGAGCGGCGCTGCCGCACGCGGTCCGCGCGGTAGAAGAAATCCTCGGCCAGATCGGACAGAAGGAAGGTGTGCGCGATGCTGCGCAGGCTGATCATGCTGGCGGTGCTCGGGACACTGGTCGCCCTGCTGGTAGCCGGGCTGCCGGACATTAGGCGCTACCTCAAGATGAGGTCGATGTAGCGCCATGCACGAGTTCGGGTTGTGTGAAGGCGTCCTCGAGGCCGTCCAGAAGCGGGCCGCCGGACGGCCGGTGAGCGGCATCCGGCTGCGCTGCGGAGTGCGGCACGCGGTGGACCCGGCCTCGATGGCGCAGGCGTTCGGCCTCGTCGCGGCGGGAACGGAGGCGGACGGCGCGGCCGTGGAGGTCGTCACCGTGCCCGCCACCGTCAGCTGCCGCGGCTGCGGCGCGACCAGCGAGAGCACCGACCTGCTGGCGGTCTGCCCTCGCTGCGGCGGCACGGACATCGAACTGAACGGTGGTGACGAGCTCACGCTCGAATCCGTCACATACGGCCGCTCAGGATTATCCCGAACGGGCCCGTGATGACTCTCCTCGGCAACCGCTCGCCGGGAGCACAACCCAGATAGATTAGGGTCGTGGCCGTTGATGGTTTCGAATTGGCCTACGACCGGATTGGCTCCGGTCCGGCGGTGGTGCTGCTGCACGGGTGGCCCGGTGACCGCACCGACCACCGGAACCTCATCCCGCGGCTCGGCGGGTGCGAGGTCGTGGCGCCGGACCTCAGGGGGTTCGGCACGTCGGACAAACACGCCGCCGACCCGGCCGCTCAGTACACCGCCGCGGCGCAGGCCCGCAGCGTCGCCGGCCTGATCACCGAACTCGGCCTGGACCGGCCGGTGGTGTTCGGCTACGACGTCGGCAGCCGGGTCGCGCAGGCTCTGGCCAGGGACCGGCCCGATCTGGTCAGGGCGCTCGTGCTAACCCCGCCCGTGCCCGGGGTCGGCACCCGGGTGTTCGGCCTGCGGCCGATGCGAGAGTTCTGGTACCAGTCATTCCACCGCCTCGCCCTCCCTGAAGAGCTCATCGACGGCAAGCCCGAGGCGGTCCGCGCCTACCTCAGGCACTTCTGGACCCACTGGTCCGGCCCCGGTTTCACGCTCGCCGAGGCGGACCTCGACCACCTGGTGTCCGTCTACGGGCCGCCCGGCGCGTTCACGGCGTCGCTCAGCATGTACCGGGCCGGCGCGGGCACGGTGGCCGCCGCGCAGACCGAGCGCGCCCCCGCGCTTGCCGACCGGATCGCCGCGCCCACCACCGTCCTCTGGCCCGAGCACGACCCGCTGTTTCCGCGCGACTGGTCAGACCGCCTCGAGGAGTTCTTCAGCGACGTCCGCCTCCGCCACGCCGACGGCGCCGGTCACTTCGCCCCCCTGGAGTTCCCCGGCGCCATCGCCGAGGAGATCCGGGCGGCGATTTAACGCCCATCCGGTCAAGCCGGAGCCGCTTCGAGGATCGACACGTCCGACATGGTCGGGATGACCCGGTCCAGCCGGAAGCCGGTCTTGTTCAGCAGCCACTCGTGCTCGCCGCGGCTGCGCTGCCTGCCGCCGACGACCCACAGCATCATGATGTCCTGGATCTTGGACCAGTCGGGTCCCGGGACGTCGGCCATGATGGTCTCGATCACCAGCACCCGGGCCTGCGGTAGCGCGGCCTTCCGGACCGCGGACAGGAGTGCAACGGCCTGGTCGTCGTCCCAGTCGTGGATGACGTCCATGATCAGGTAAGTGTCGCAGCCGGGCAGGGGGTCCTTGAAGAAGTCACCGGCCTGGAGGCTGAGCCGCGCAGAGGCTGCCGCCGCGGCGTGCTCGATCACCGGGGGAAGGTCAAATAGGACGCCGCCAGCCCGCGGTGCCGCGTCCAGCACTGCCTGCAGCAGGTGACCCAGGCCGCCGCCGATGTCGGCGATCGCCGTGCGGGCCGAGAAGTCGTAGGCGGCCGTGATGCTGGCGATCTGGAGGCGTGCCTTGGCGGTCATCGCCACGTTGAACAGCTGGCCCCACTCGGGATCGGCCTGGAGGAGGCCGAAGAATCCGCCCGGGTTCACCTTGTACGGGGTCGGGATCCCCGTCTGAAGTGTGTAGTCGAAGTAACCCAGGAGCTCCGCGGCGGTAGGGGTCCCGTATATCGCCACGAAGTCGCGCATTGAGTACGGATGGTCGGCACGGAGAAGCTGCGACGCGGCCGTGTGGGCGAAGCGGTCCTCGCTGCACGCGAAGACGCCGTGGGCGGCGAGAAGGCGGAGCATGCGGTGCAGCGCCCCCGGATTCACGCCGGTGGCCGCGGCAAGCTCCGCGGCCGTCCGCGGCTCCTCACCGAGCGCGTCGGCGACCTTGAAGTTGGTCACAGAGGTCAGGCAGTGCCCGAGCAGGAGGCCTGCGAGCGCCTCGGTCAGCGTTTCGAAGGGCATCTGCCCTGCGGGCGGCTGCGCCATGATTTACCTCCGTCGCGAGCTACAAAGCAGGCCCCACCACTGCGCCAGACGCATGACAGATAACTACATTGCGCTGCCAGAACGTATGGGGAAGACTGCGTATTGACTTGCCGTCCTTAAACGTGCTCAGTGGCTTAGGCTTGTGGTGTGGGGGGCCGGGCAGGCATGCGCTCACTATCAGCCGGTGACTATCACCGCCTCCTGGGACTAGTGGCCGAGGCGCTCAAATACGCGAGTCCCGGCTTCCCGGACGCGACAGTCACCGGGTTTCTCCGCGATGAGTTCCAGGCCGATTTCGCTGGCGCTGGCCACATCGATTTCCTGGGCACAGCCAGCCGTCCGTGGGCGGATTCGCCGCATCCGATCCTGGCGAGCCCGGATGGCTTTCACGAATACGCCATCAATCACCCGCTGGCTCTGACATACCGGCGCACCCGCGAACCCGTCCCGCTGCGGCTCAGCGACGTGACCTCTGCCCGGACGGCCCCGCCCGCATACGACGGCACGAACATGTCCCGTCTGCTGACCATCCCGCTGGCCGTCACCCCAGGGCAGTTGTGCGCCATCGCCCTGCTTCGCGGCGGACGTGATTTCACGACCCGAGACCTGCAGGTAGCGCATCAATTGCAGCCCGTCCTGAGCGGCATTTACGCACTCCGCGACCGGCTAACCCAGCAGTCACCTAGCAACACCCGCCAGGACCCGGGCATCAGGCTGACAACGCGCGAACTCGCCGTCCTTAACCTGATGGCCGACGGCCTGATCGCGGCGGCAATCGCCCGGCGCCTGGGCATCTCGCCGCGTACCGTCAACAAGCACATCGAGCACATCTACGAGAAACTCGGAACCCACGACCGCACCACGACAGCGCTACGCGCCGGGACCCTCGGACTCCTCCAGGCGTCAGACGGGAGGCGGCGAGCACACCCCAGGCAAGGACCGTGACCCCGAGACGCTTCAGCGCGCTGAGCGAGGTGGCGCCGCAGTCGAGGCGCGCCAGGCCGGCGCCGTCCCGGCGCACGTGAATGCACGCCTGCGGCCCCCCGCGTCGCGTCCGCACCGGCTCGGTGAGCGGCCAGACCCGGCACCCGCGGCGGGACAGGCGCTGATCAGGGTCCACGGCGCGGGCGCCGGCCTGTGGGACGTCGGCTTCCTCAGCGGCGGTTTCCCGGGCATTGCCCTGCCGTTCGTCCCGGGTCAGGAAGTCGCCGGCATCGTCGAGGCGGTCGGCGACGGGGCCGGCGTCCAACCGGGCGAGCGGGTGTACGCGAGCCTGTTCCTGGCCGGTGGCGGGTTCGCCGAACTAGCGGTGGCGTCGGCCGACCGCCTGGCCCCCATGCCTGCCGAGGCGAGCTTCCAGGAGGCGGCCGGCCTGGTGGTCGCCGGCGGGACCGCCTACGAGGGCCTGGTCGACCGGGGGCGGCTGCAGGCCGGCCAGACCGTGCTCATCACGCCGCCGCGGGAGGCGTGGGCAGCGTCGCCGTGCAGATCGCGGCGGCCATCGGCGCGCGATCACCGGCGAATCGTTCGCCGCTCACGTCGACCGGCAGCGGCTGGAGGCACTGCGCCGCATGGTCGATGCCGGCACATTGCGCCCCCAGGTCGAGGCGGTGCTGCCACTGGAACAGGCCCGCCAGGCACTGCGGCGGGTCGCGGGCCGGCACACCCGCGGCAAGGTCGTGCTGCGGATCGGGCAGTAGCGGCGGCGCCTCAGAGCGGTGTTATGCCCGGCGGCGGTGCCCCCTGTGGCGCCTCCGGGTCCTGGCGAGCATCCGCACCAGGCTCAGCGAAGCCAGCGCGACGATCGTCACGTCCACCGCGGGGACCCAGCGGACCTGGTCGCCCTTCACGACGTAGGCGCCTGAGGGCAGCACCAGCCCGCCGAAGCCCCCGCCCGCTTCTGTGTGCCCTGAGCCCTGCGGCGTGGTGCCGGGCGTGGTGCCGGGCGCCGTGGCGGCCTCCTCGGGCGGGCTGCCGGGACCGGCGGCCGGGTGACCGCGCCGGGTAGGCCTTGTGCCCCCGCCGCCTCCGCCGGCCACGATCGCGACCGGGATGATGAGCGTGCCGTCCTTCTCATACGGGGTGCCGAACGCGCGGCGCACCGAGAGGTTATCCGCCGCCTTCGCCAAGAGATTCTCCACGTCCACGTCAACCGCCTCCTCCTGTTGCCAGTCCTGACCGGCTGATGCCCACCCTGGCCGCCTCTTAAGTGGCCTGGCCGGCACTTCGGCCAGTCGGCCCTAGCCGAGCTACTCGAGCCCCTCACGAACCAGACTTAACCTCCACCTCCACACTCGCCTCCAGCCACGACACCTCGACCGGGACCTCTGGTACACCTGCGTAAGGGGGTTCGCCGCGAGGCGGAGGCTGGTGCACCCGTCCAGGCCGGGTCTACGATCTTTAAACCGCCTGTTCCCAGCTGAGGGGAATCTCGATGGCGCTCTACATGTACCAAGCCTCCTACACCGCGAAGTCGATGGCGGCTCAGCTCAAGGAGCCGCAAGACCCCGTGGAAACGATCAGGCCGACCCTGGAGGACCTGGGAGCCAAGATCCTGGTGGCTGCCTTTCCGTTTGGCGAGTATGACGTGCTCGTGGTGTATGAGGCACCCGATGATATGACCGCCGCCAGCGCCGCGATGGCCATCGCCGCCGCGGGCGAGGTCAAGTCGGGCAAGACCACGCGACTGCTCAGCGGGCAGGAATGGCTCGAGTCCTTGCGCAAGCGCAAGGTTGTCAACACCCGGAGAGCGCGCTAGCCGCACGTTCAATCGACGGGTTTCCGGAAGAACACACGGTGGAATCCGTCTTGCCTGGCCCTGTGGGTCTCCGTGTATCCGTGCCGGGCGTAGTAGGCGAGGTTCTCGGTCATCGCTTCGTTGGTGTACAGGCGGATCTCGCCGAGGCCAAGGTCACGAGCGTGTTCCTCGGCGAGGGAGAGCAGCTTGCCGCCGATCCCGCGGCCCTGGGCGGCGGGCAGCACGGCCACATTTTCCAGCAGCAGATAGCCGGGCCGGGGGATGAGGATGGCGAAGCCGACGATCCGCCCGTCTTCGGTGGCGGTCCACGCCTGCCCGTCGCGGACCGCCTCCGCGTAGTCGGCGGTCATGGGGGCCGGGTCCCGGCCGATTCTGGTGACGTATTTCTGGTAGGCGGCGGCCGCGATCGCGCGGAGCGCGTCCACGTCGCCAGGGTCAGCACGGCGAATCACCACAGCCGAAGGATAGGCAGTTGCCCCCTGACCTGCCCGGGCGAGGGTGTCGGCACGGCGCAGCGCGTCGGGCAGCCGGTACCGGCCCGCCATGCGCCGGACCAGGTCCGCCGCGTCGGCCGCGGGCATCCCGGCCGCGGTCACGTACAACGGGCGCGCCGAGGATCCGCGCACGACCGGCACCGCGTGGGTAGCGGTGCGGAACCTGGACTTGGCCACCCCGATCACCGGGACGCCGAACTCCGCGTGCGCATGCGCGCCAAGCCCGGGCCGGCCGGCCGGATCCAGATCGGCGTAACCATCGACCACCAGCAGGCCCAGCCCGCGCACACCGTCCAGGACCGCGCGCAGCGGCGGGAGCTCGCGCAGGTAGAACTCGCCCGGCCGGTAGGGCGCCACCCCGGCCACCACCGCGGTCCGTTCGCCAAGCACGCGCGCGAAGGCAGCATCGGCGGCCAGCACGGCCGCCGCGCGGGCACCGCCGGCGGCCAGGTAATGCACGTCCACGGCCGCGCAGAGGCCGCAGCCGGGGCGGCCGCCGGTTTCCATGCCTTGAGGATGCCCCAACCCGCGCCGGTCATCAGGACCGCATTGCGCGGAAGGGGGAACGCCTGATGACTGAGAGAAGCGGGGGGCGCAGGGTGTAGAGGCGCGTTGTTCGGGGCCGCTCCAAGGCCTACACGGTGGCCGCCGGCCGGTTCTATTCGGCCGTCCCCGGGTGCCCGGCGATGACCGACTCGTTCGGCACGCTGATCGCGATGACCAGCGGGCGCGAGCGCGGCGCCGCGGCGGCACCACTGCTCCCGGTAGACGCCCTGTGGCAGGAGACGCTGGAGCACGCGCAATACGTGTGGCTCACCTCCGACTCCGTCGCCCAGATTCCGTGGACCCGTCAGCTGTACGCCTATTTCCGCGTCCACTTCCGGCTCATCGGACTGGCGGGCCAGCCAAGTCCGTACGGGTACGTGCCGCAGCCCGGCTCGTACGCGCGGTCCGGCTTATACGTCCCGTCGCTTTGTATAGTCTCCGCCGCTTTGTATACGCCGTAACAAGATCCGGAGCCGAAATTGGCCGGAAGGTGGTCATGGTGTATGCAAAGCCAGCGGGAGGGGCAGGTGTGACTGGCGGGCACGGTCGTCCTTGTACTCTGGCGGCCACTTTGTACCCCGGGTGACAAAAATCGCGGCCGGAATAGCCCAGATAGTTGTCATGCCGGGTACAAGGTCAGCGGAGGGGGCTGGTGTGACTGACGGGACCGGGGCTTAGGCCCGGCTTTGCGCGCGGCCCGGCGCTTTACGCACGGGGTGACCGGGGTGACCGGTCACGGCGCGGGGAAGGTTGTCGCGGCGTGCGCAAGGTAAGCGCAGGGGGCTGGCGTGACTGGAGGGGGGCGGGGGCTTCTGGGCCGCCCGGCGCGTTAGGCGCGGGCGAGTTCCCTGATGGTGGCGGCGCTGGCGTCGCCGGCGGGGAACAGGTGGCAGCCGTCTGGTTCCAGGCGCATGCCGACCTCGTCGCCGCGGGCGGCGCGGTGGCGGGCGAACACGCCGGACAGCCGGCCGAGGCCGGGCAGGTCGATCGCGTACTCATAGCCCCGGCCGCGGAACGCCACGTCCGCGACCCGGCCGGTCAGGTGGTGGGAGC
>Ga0187812_1000083_pt1 | contig 32893 bp, 25 predicted proteins | sample NC_S_2_FD_130582 | JGI IMG/M metagenome (GOLD analysis project Ga0187812, IMG submission 130582) | Wetland sediment microbial communities from Neuse River Estuary, North Carolina, USA - ASW-S_2 | ecosystem: Environmental > Aquatic > Freshwater > Wetlands > Sediment | place: USA: North Carolina...
AAAAATATTGGAAACTTATACATCAAAAAAAATCTCAAAGAACATATTTTCAATAACAATTGGGCAGACACTATCTTTAATAATTAATTTTTTTTCTATTTCTTTAACAGCAAGATTCCTAAACGTTGCCGATTTTGGAAATTTTAATTTTATTATTGCTGTAGTTTTTATAATATCGAAACTTACCGACATTGGCGTTGCGCCGATAACCTTCAGGGAAACATCAAAAAATAAGAATGACTTTTCCTTCATACATAATGCTCTTTTTATTAGAGCATCGGCATTAGTAATTATATTTATATTGTTCAATTTGTTTATCGGGCTGTTTGGGCTAAGTAAAACCGAAATAGTATTAGCAAATATTTTATTTATAAATATTATAATTTCATCAAAGTTCCAGAACATTCGAGACATAATGGATGTACTATTCAAAGTTCATTTAGAAATGCATTATTCGATGTTATTTAGTATTCTGGATAACTTCGTATTTCTTATTCTTATACTCTTTATACCATACATAAAAGCGGGATTGACTTATGTACTTATTGCATATGTAATCTCTAATATTCCCGGATTTATTCTATCACTTATTTTTTTAAAAAGGAAATATAATTTCAAACTAAAACTTAAAAGCAATAAATATGTTTGGATGCTTAAAGAATCTTTACCAATAGGAGGCTTCGTTTTACTTGTTACTTTATTTCAACAATTTGATATAGTTATTTTAAAGAATTTTGGATCGTCTTATGCAACCGGAATATATTCTGCCGCAAACAGGCTGATAATTCCATTAGCGATTATACCAACGGCGTTAGCTACTACTTTTTTCCCAAAGATTGTTGAAAACATTTATAAAAAAGGAGATAATGAAAAGTTAATAACATTAGTATACAAAGTGTTGTTTTTTATTTCATTTATGCTTGCAATAACAATAAGTTTTAAGGCAGAATGGATAATTACTACTATTTTTGGCAAAGCCTATGCCGAATCATCAACGCCAATGATAATTCTTTTTTGGTCTTATGTCTTTCTTTTCTTCAACTATTTTTCTTCAGATATAATTACTGCATATAATAAGCAGTTTTTTAATTTTATGTATTCTCTTTTGGTAGTAATAATAGATTTGATGTTTATATTTATACTGCTTCCCACTTATTCTTACAATGGAGTTGCAATAGCAAAATTATTAGCCAGCTTCATAGGTTCTATTTTGATAGTATTCGTATTAATTAGAATAAAAGTAAAAGTTAAGTTTTTTAGCATACGGGTAATGTTATGGTGCGCTTCGGTTTCAATTTCGCTTTATTTTTTGTCTGCATTGCCAATGTTCTTTTACCTTATTGCGACATTACTCATACTTGTAATTTTATTTAAGATAATTAAATTTTTTGATGATGCTGAAATAATTCAAATACTCAGAATGATAAATCGAGAACGATGGGCAAGGTTAATAATAAAAAATTAGATGTATCTATAATCATTGTAAACTATAATTCTCTAAATTTACTAGAGAATTGTTTAGATTCTGTTATAAAATATTCTCAGGATATTGAATATGAGATAATAGTAGTTGATAATCATTCAACTGAAGGTGATATTAAAAGTACAGTAAATAAATTCAAAGATATCACGTTAATAATAAATAGAGAGAACGTTGGATTTGCAAAGGCTAATAATCAGGGAGTTAAAATTGCTAACGGTAAATATGTTCTGTTTTTGAATAATGATACCGTTTTTAAGGAGAACTCATTAAAAGCAGTATTTGATTTTGCAGAATCAATTAATAAGGATACAATAATTGGCTGCAAATTGTTAAATAGTGATTTAACAGTACAAATTTCATTTGCAGAGTTCCCCAGTTTGAAGAATGCCTTTACTTCTTACACTTTCCTTTACAAGATATTTCCAAGGTCCAAACATTTTAATAAATATTATTTAAGCCTAACTGAAATAAAAAAACCACTTGAAGTAGATTATGTTACTGGGGCCTTCTTATTCTGTAAAACTTCAAGCTTTGAGAGAATAGCTGGATTTGACGAAAGATTTTTCTTCTTCTCAGAAGAAATTGACCTTTGTTACAGGTTTAAGAATTTTGGAGGGAAAGTATATTATATACCGCATACAAGTATTATACATTTAGGTGGAGGAACTGCAAAAGTAGATTCTTGGTTTACTTTTAAGAATAAAGCAATCTCTTTAATTCAGTTTTACCAGAAACATAGAAACAAATTTAATTATGCGTTTTTTCTAGTTATCCACAGTCTCGGCGTTATTTTGCGACTAATAGTTTCCTTAACTATAGGGATAACGACTATGGATAGAAATTATATGAAAAGAGGATATTATTATATAAAACTTTTATTTGTTTATCCAAAAAATAATTTCAAATAATAAATAAAAATTATTTTTGAATTTTCTTCAAATATTTTTTAATCTCTATCTTGGCGCTCTCCGGTATAAAAGATTTTACAGCAGTTTTGGTGTTGATCCAAATTGGATATTTTTTCTTATTATAATTTTGTAGCCACCAGCCGTCTGCATAAGGATCAAACGTTTCTGTGGATGTCCTTTTAAAAAACGCCGTTGTTCCGATTACTTCTAATTGCTCGAACATAGCATCCGCTTTTATAAACTTATACATATTATAGATAGTGGGAATCAAAATATCGTCAATAATAAGTAGCGCATTTGCACTCAGATGAGGATAAATATAAAAGTATTCTAGTTCCGGGAAAGGATAGCCGTGGGGTCCATCTAGATAAGCAAGTTGAATCTTGTAATTAAAATTATAAACAGGTAATGTTTTTTGAGTGGGTCCCTCTATTAAGTTATAAGATTTTTTGTTTAGTAGAGGCGAATTTAATACAACAGAAACACTATCAGCATAATTCACTGCAAATGCATAATGGTTTTTACTAATATTTGAGAATAAAAGAGAAGTTTTGCCAGAGCCAGTTTCGACAGAATTAGTAATTCCAAGGTTTTTACCATACTTTAATATTCCGCGTAATACCTTGGCTGAAACGGTACCACAACCGTGCAAATCTTCAGGTAAATTTATAATTTCTTCTAGTATTTCTTCAGTTGTCATAAAGCTTTCGTTATTTATAATAAATAAAATATATTTTTCTCAACGAGAAAAATAGTTATATTTATTAATAATCAGAAATAATTAATATAAAATAAGGGCTTTTTGTGCGACTATAAGTTTTATTTCTTTCAAATTTTATTAATATAATCATTTTTAGTAATGGACAATAGAATAATTAGAGAAAAAGAATTTCATAATGAAAGATTTGAAAAAGACACTAGAAAACATCTGGATAAATACTATTCGATTACACAGAATAGCAGGGCTTTATATCTGGATCTTATAAAATCCGGTTCGGAAGGGAAAAGTATTTTAGAATATGGATGTGGAGAAGGCAGTTTTTCATTCGATCTAGCTGAATTAGGAGCAAAGGTTTACGGAATTGATATTTCTGAAATTGCAATAGAAAAAGCAAAATTTAAAGCAGAGCAAAAACATTTAACTAACTTGATGCATTTCCAAGTAATGAATGCCGAAGAGCTAAATTTCCCAGATAAATATTTCGATAAGGTTTGCGGCGTTGCAATATTACATCATCTCGATCTTACAAAAGCAGTTTCAGAATTGTCCAAAGTAATGAATAAAAACGGATCGGCTATTTTTTTAGAACCTTTGGGGCATAACCCAATTATTAATCTATATAGATCGCTTACAAAAAATTTAAGAACTGAAGATGAACACCCATTATTGCTTAACGACTTAAAAATTTTTGAAGAATATTTTGAATCTGTTAAGATTTATTATTTCCACTTAACTTCTCTTGCTTTGGTTCCTTTGAGAAACCTAAAGAGCTATAATAAGATCATAAATATTTTTGATAGCTTTGATAGAATGTTGTTTAAGATTCCTTTCTTTAAAAAAAATGCATGGCAGATAGTTGTGGAATTATCAAGACCCAAGAAGAATTAGTTTTCATCGGCGATTTTTTATATTTAAAAACAAATATCATCTTAAAACTTCTTCTATTTTGATTATATTTAGCATCAAAATTTCAGTGCTAAATATTAATTTAATGAATTTCTAAGTTGAAAATATTACAAATATCGCCGCAGATTCCTCTTCCATTAGACAGCGGAGGGAGAATAGGTATTTATGGAATACTTAAACACGTTGCTGAAAGAAGGAACGAAGTTTACTTTGCCGCTTATAAAAAAAAATTTGATCATAATTTGGCTGAGTCTACACTTGGAAAATTTTGCCACCCTTATATAATCGATTCTTCAACTGAAAATAAAATACTACCAGCATTCCTAAATTTATTTTCCAAAGTTCCATATAATATTTCAAAATTTAAAACCAAAGCATTAGAAAAATTTTTAATTGACTTTTTCCAAAAGCATAAAGTAGATATTGTTCATATTGATCACCTTCATTTGGGCTGGACGATAGAACTGATTAAAAACATAGCAGACATCCCTGTAGTTTTAAGAGAGCATAATTTGGAGTTAAAAATTATGCAAAGATTTTCAGAACAACAGCTGAATTTCTTTTTAAAAACTTATTCTAATATCCAATATAAAAAGTTTGTTGGTTATGAGCCAGCATTAGCTGAGAAATTTGATAAGTGTATTATGGTTTCAGAAGAAGATGAAAAAGAACTTGTCAAAATGAATCCGAAAGTAAAGACTACTACTATTCCGGTGGGTGTGGAAAAAGATTTGTTGAATATAAATAAAAAGAACATAATTCCCTTTTCGATGTTTCACCTCGGGTCTATGTCATGGCTTCCTAATATAGACGGATTAACCTGGTATCTTGAAGAAATATTTCCTAAAATAATTGAGCGATTCCCAAAGGTAAAGCTATATCTGTATGGAAGCGGTACGGAAAAAATTAAGACAGATTCTTCTGTCGAAAATAATATTGTAAAGGTTGGGTATGTAAAAGATATTTGGGAAGAGGTTAATGATAAACAGCTTGCTATTGTTCCTCTTAGAGTCGGAAGTGGAATCAGAGTGAAGATAATTGAAATGCTTGCAACCGGTCAGAATATTATCACTACTTCAGTTGGTAAAGAAGGGATTGATGTTAGGGATGGAAAGGAAGTAATTATTGCTGATACTGTAAATGAATTTGTTAACAAGACTGTTGACTACTTTAATAACAATTATAATAATGATGAGATGTCATTGAACTCAAAAGCAATAGTTGTTGAAAATTATGTGTGGGAAATAATTGCTAAAAAATTTGAGGATGAATATAAAAAATTGTTATTACTTAAATAATTATGTTTTATTTTTGACAAACGACTTTCTAAAAAGAATACAAAAGAATTGAATATTTTAATAATTACCCCGCGCATTCCTTACCCGCCGTTTCGAGGCGATAAGTTAAAAATTTATAATATAGCTAAATTGTTATCTATTAATAACTCGGTAACTATTCTTACTTTTATAAGAAATGATTATCAAAAAAAAGATTTGGTCAACATAGAAAAATACGGAATTAAGGTTGAAGCTATTAAACTGCCGTTGATAACTTCGCTTTTGCATGCTGTATTAGCAGTCTTTGGGAAACTACCATTTCAAACAGCATTTTATAAATCCAGGAGAATGAAATATAAAGCTGATGAAATAATCAAGACTGAAAAGTACGATGTTGTATATTATCATTTAATTAGGAGCGCTCAATATCTTTCATCAAATGATATTAAAAGTAAACCGCTAAATGTAATTGATTTCACGGATGCTGTTTCTTTATATTTAAAACGTTTCGCTGAAATTGAAAAAAATCCGTTAAAAAAATATTTTATAAAGATAGAGCAAAAGCGCGTAGAAGATTACGAAAGAATTGCGGAGAAATTTCACTCTTTATTTATCTGTTCTGATATAGATAAAGATTTCCTAAAAGATAAAGGGATAAAAAAAGAAGTTAATATTCTTCCAAACGGAATTGATGCAGAATATTTCAGTTCAGAAAAACTGCCATTTGAAAAAAATAGAATTGTCTTTACCGGCAATATGCCATATTATGCTAACTATGACGCAGCTATTTATTTTGCTAAAGAGATTTTCCCTTTAGTTTTGAAAAAGGTTCCGGAAGCTGAGTTTTATATTGTTGGACAAAAGCCTCCTAAAAAAATAAAACAATTAAAATCCGATAATATCTTTGTAACAGGGTTTGTAAAAGACATAAAGGCGGAGTACTTAAAGAGCGCCGTTAATGTAGCACCGATGAGATTCGGCGCCGGAACTCTCAACAAAGTTATAGAATCAATTGCTTTAGGTGTTCCTGTAGTCGCGACATCAATGGCAGTAGGCGGCTTACCTAAAGAATTAAACAAATATATTTTTATCGCGGATGATCCGGAAAATTTTGCAAAGAAAATTGTTGAATTAATTCAAAACCCTAATATACGTTTGGGATTAATGGAAGAAGGAAAAATAATAATTAGTAAGATGCTAAGCTGGAAGAAAATAGTTACGGATTTTGAGCAATATCTTTCAAAGGAAGTATCTAATTTAAAGTAATATAAATGAACTGACTTTTGTTAAGTTAAAAAATCTTGGATAAAAAATTAGAAAAAATATTAATCCTTTCAGTTGACTTTATTACCATAAACATGGCATGGTATATTTATTATCAAATCCGTGTCCAGACAAGATGGTTTATAATTTTTACAATGCCCGTATTTTACGTCCCGATGTTTGTAATTTTTTTCTACTGGCTTATTATATTTTTGTTTGTAGGCATGTACAGAACATGGTTCGCCTCATCAAGGTTGGATGAAATCTCACTTTTATTTAAAGCTACTTTTGTAGGTATATTTATTCTGTTCTTTTTAGTTTTTATTGACGATTATATTCATGGGGTAGGCTCATCTATGCGAATACTTATTTTTATTTACTGGGGTTTGCTTCTTTTTTTAGTCGGCGCAGGAAGACTTTTCGTAAGAAGCTTTCAAAGAAAATTATTAATCAAAGGAATCGGGAGAAGAAACACTTTAATTGTTGGCATGAATTCAAAAGCCAGCGAAGTACATAACCAGGTAACACATGCCAGGGCGCTTGGATTAGACGTTGTCGGATATGTATCTCTCAACGGAGCCAAACTAGATAGTTTTAATAATACAAAAGTTATAGGCTCAATTAAAAATATAGAAAACATAATTGATGAATATGATATTAAGGAAGTTATTATTGCGTTGGATAAGGAAGACAGGGATTTTCTTGTAGAAATTATTGCAAAATGCGAAACCAAGAATGTCGGATTAAAAATTGTTCCTGATCTTTATGAAGTTCTTAGCGGTCAAGCGCGTACTTCACAAATATACGGAATGCCTATCGTAGATATTTTGCCGCAGTTAATGCCGGAGTGGGAAAAAAAATTAAAACGTATTTTCGATATTATTGTGTCCATGCTTATCCTATTGATAACTTCGCCCGTTTTAATTATAACCGCAATTGCTATTAAAATAGATTCCGCCGGAGAAGTATTCTTCAAACAGGAGAGATGCGGAATAAACGGTAAGGTCTTTAACATATATAAATTCCGTTCGATGAGAAAAGATGCAGAAAAGCATACAGGACCTATTTGGTCGCAAAAGGATGATCCACGCATAACAAATGTTGGAAGATTCATCCGCAAAGTTAGAATAGATGAAATACCGCAGATGATAAATGTTTTAAAAGGTGAAATGAGTATTATAGGTCCGCGACCGGAAAGACCGTATTTTGTAGAAAAATTATCGGAAGAAATTCCTTATTATAAAAGAAGACTAAAAGTCCGTCCCGGTGTTACCGGCTGGGCGCAGGTAAAACATAAGTATGATGAGACTGTGGATGACGTAAAAATCAAACTGCGCTATGATCTTTTTTATATTGAAAACATGTCGCTAAGAATGGATTTTAAGATTTTATTCCGTACAGTATTTGTCGTATTGCTGGGTAAAGGGCACTATGAGTAGGCGCAAAGTGCTAAGAGCAAAGCGATAAACTTTTTGAAATATCGGATTTTTTAGAAACTAAAAGATTATATAGATTTGCTGAACAATTAAACAGAAACAAAAGTAAAATTAGATGGCAGAAAAATCTTTAATTATAATACCGACATACAACGAACTGGAAAATATTCAGCGGATTATTCCAACGTTGTTAAATCTTTACGAAAGTAATCTTGATATTTTAGTTGTTGATGATAACTCACCCGACGGTACTTATAATTTTGTTGAAGATCTTAGCAAGACAAACGGAAGAGTTTTTCTTATTAAAAGAGAAAAGAAAATGGGTTTGGGCACTGCCTACGTTGCCGGATTTAAATTCGCGCTGGCAAATAATTACGATTTTATTTTTGAAATGGACGCGGACTTTTCCCACGACCCCAAAGAAATAAAGAATTTTTTGAAGGCAATAAAAGATCATGATCTAGTTCTGGGAAGCCGGTATAAGACAGGTGTCCGCGTTATGAACTGGCCCATAAAAAGATTGCTGCTTAGCTATTTTGCTAACGGGTATTCACGTTTAATTACAGGCATGCCTGTCTGCGACGCTACCGGAGGATTTAAATGTTTCAGAAGGGAAGTTCTTAAAGCAATTAATCTTGGAAGGATTTCTTCAAACGGCTATGCTTTCCAAATTGAAATTACTTTTAAAGCGTGGAAAAAAGGATTTAAAATTATAGAGATCCCAATTGTTTTTTATGACCGCGAAAAAGGAACTTCAAAAATGTCTAAAAAAATTGTACGCGAAGCATTCTTTATGGTCTGGAAATTAAGGCTTAGAAGTATTCTTGGATTTCAGTTGTAAGATTTTTGCACTAACATTTCAAAACTCAATGAAAAGATTTCTTTACTTTGAACTTTACCCTTTGAACCTTTTACCTGCGGCTTACCGCACTATCCTTTAGGAGCTTTCTTGGATTTATCCATTATCATAGTTAACTACAACGTAAAAGAGTTCCTTCAAAATCTACTTCACTCAATTGCAAGAGCCGTACAAAATATTTCCACCGAAATAATTGTTGTGGATAACGCATCCGACGACGGCAGCGCGGAGTTCATCAAAGAAAAATTTCCTGAGATAAAATTAATTGTCAATGAAAAGAATCTAGGTTTCAGCAAAGCAAATAATATCGGGATAAAAGATTCTTCAGGGAATTATATCCTTTTAATAAACCCCGATACAATCGTCAGTGAAGACACATTCCAGAAGATGATTAAATTTTTTAAAGAGAACCCTGAATCGGGAATGGCAGGATGCAAAATATTAAATCCGGACGGCACTCTTCAATTAGCTTGCCGCAGAAGCTTCCCAGGCCCGTGGACTTCGTTCAGCAAAGTAACCGGCATGAGCACGCTTTTCCCAAACAGCAAAATATTTGCGCGATACAACCTGACTTATCTTGATGAAGACCAAACATATGAAGTCGACGCTATATCCGGTTCCTTTATGATGATGAAAAGAGAAGCGCTTGAAAAAGTCGGCGGGCTTGACGAACAATTCTTCATGTACGGCGAAGATCTTGATATTTGTTACAGGATTCAAAAAGCCGGTTATAAAGTTTTCTATGTTCATTCAGCCCAAATAATTCATTATAAAGGTGAAAGTACAAAGCGCAGCAGCATTGATGAGACAAAAATCTTTTATGATGCAATGAAGCTTTTTGTAAAGAAGCATCTTTCAAGCTCATTCCTTGTTGAAATAATTTTAACTTCCGCAATTACGCTTAGAAAATTTTTCGCATTCCTTGGAAAAAGAAAACTTATAATCGCATCGGTTATCCTCGATTTTATTTTCTTTAACCTCTCGTTGTTTGCCGCCGATAAAATTTATTCAAAATTCGGACACTGGAAGGGATTTCCCGAATCCAGCTTTTATGTTATTTATTCAATTCCGGCATTGCTTCATATTTTTGTTGCAATGCTTTCGGGAGCGTATAAAAAAGATTCGCTTTCGGTGCTTAAAAATTATACTGCTACAATAATTAGTTTCTTCCTTTTATCCTCACTTACTTTTTTTGTTAAGCAATACGCATACAGCAGAGCCACAGTCATTATTACTTATGCGGTACTTCTATTTAGTCTTGCTTTCTGGAGAGCAGCACTTAAAATATTTTTTAGGATTGGTGTTACGAATGACGGCTATGCTAGCAGAAAGACTTTGGTCGTGGGAATGAATGAACATTCCATACAAATAGCAAAAAAATTAAGAGCGCGCCAGTCTGACTATCATTCAATCACCGGTTTAATCGGCTTTGCGTACAAGGATGTAGGAAAGAAGATTGATGATTTTGAAATCATCGGAAGCGTTGATAATATTATTAAAGTTATCCGCGAGAAGAAGATTAATGAAATTATATTTTCCACTGAAGAGCTTTCTTATAATCAAATGATGTCAATAGTTTCAACATGCCGGAATGAGCCGGTCGAGTTCAAGCTTATCGGCAACAATATGGATTTTCTTGTGGGAAAAACATCGGTTTCAATATTGGATGATATGCCGATATTTGAAATAAAATATAACATCTCAAACCCTTTGCTGAGGATTTTTAAGAATATCTTCGACTATATGCTCGCTGCGGCTGCTTTGTTTTTTATTTATCCTTTCATATATTTGATCTTGAAGGCGGGTGGTAAAAAAAGCGAATTTAAAAAATTTGTATTAAGCGTTCCATTAATTTTCAGCGGCAAAGTAAGCTTTGTAGGTCCCAGATTTATAAACAAGGATAAATCAATTTACCTTGGCAAGAAAGGCTTAACAGGCTTGTGGTATATCGAAAACCCTGAAGAATCAGAGAATGACAAGCTTGATATTTTATATGCGAAAAACCAAAACATCTGGCTCGATTTAGAAATTTTAAGTAAAACATTAAATAAAATGTGGGGCAGACGGAATTAAATATGGCAAAAACAATTTTAGATTTTGAAAAACCTATTGTTGAACTCGAAGCCAAGCTCGAAGAAATGAAAAGGCTTTCGGATAAGATGAACATTGAGGATGAAATCATTAAGATTGAAGAAAAAGTGAACCAATTAAAAGAAAGTGTTTATAAGGACCTAACAAGATGGCAGCGAGTACAGCTTGCACGCCATCCCGACCGTCCTTATACGCTGGATTATATCTATTCAATGACGAATAATTTTGTTGAACTTCACGGCGACAGAGGCTTCAGAGACGATAAAGCTATTGTGGGCGGCTTTGCCAGCATTGATGAATACAAAGTAATGATTATCGGTCATCAAAAAGGGCGCGACACAAAGTCTAATGTTTATAGAAATTTTGGAATGCCAAATCCTGAAGGATATAGAAAAGCTCTTCGTCTGATGAAGCTTGCCGAAAAATTTAATAAGCCGGTTATTACGATGATTGATACACCCGGCGCGTTTCCAGGACTTGAAGCCGAGGAAAGAGGACAGGCGGAAGCGATAGCAAAAAATCTTTTTGAAATGAGCCGTCTGCGTGTTCCGATCATTGTTGTAATTATCGGAGAAGGAGCAAGCGGCGGCGCACTCGGAATAGGTGTCGGTGATAGAATTTTAATGCTGGAAAATTGCTGGTATTCTGTTATCAGCCCCGAATCATGCTCGAGCATTTTATGGAGAAGCTGGGATTATAAAGAGCAGGCGGCGGAAGCGCTAAAGCTTACAGCGCCGGATTTATTAGAGCAAAAAATAGTTGACCGTATTATTCCTGAGCCGCTTGGCGGGGCGCATAAAGACCATCTGCAGGCTGCGAACATTCTTAAATCAGTCCTTAAAGAAGAATTGGAACCGCTTATTAAGATCAAACCTGAAAAATTAATCGAAGGAAGATTGGAAAAGTTCGGCAAGATGGGCGAATTTGTCGAATGATTTAAGCAGAGAAATAAACACTAAAGAATAAAATGCCTTCAAGACGAGAATTTATTAAAACCAGCGGGCTCGCTGCTGCCGCGCTTTCAATACCGAATCTTCCTTTGCCTTCTAGAATAAAACAAGCCGATAAAAAATTTAAAACTGTTGAGCTAAATAATCACCGACCGGATATTTCCGAACGGAAATTTGTAAGCGATGCAGTTGAAGAAAAAATTAAAGAAGTAAAAAACGCGATAACTGATAAGCAGCTAGCGGAGATGTTTGAAAATTGCTATCCGAATACTTTGGATACGACAGTCAATTTTCAATTGCTTAACGGTAAGCCGGATACTTTTGTAATTACCGGCGATATAAATGCAATGTGGCTGCGGGATTCAAGCGAGCAGGTTTTTCCCTATCTTCCGCTTGCAAATAAGGATGAGAAATTGAAGAATCTTTTAGCGGGAGTTATTAACCGTCAAACAAAGTGTATATTGATTGATCCTTACGCCAATGCCTTTAATTACGGTCCTACCGGAAGCGAGTGGGATAAAGATTTAACCGAGATGAAGCCCGAACTTCACGAAAGGAAATGGGAATTAGACTCACTTTGTTATCCAATAAGATTGGCTTATCATTACTGGAAAATAACCGGTGATGTTTCCTGCTTTGACGATGATTGGAAGTCGGCGATGAAATTAGTTATAAAAACTTTCAAGCAGCAGCAAAGAAAAGACGGCGAAGGTCCGTACAAGTTTCAAAGGATAACCGCATGGCAGACGGATACTGTTGCGGGCGGCGGTTATGGAAATCCCGTTAAAGCAGTTGGATTGATCTGCTCAATTTTCAGACCTTCGGATGATGCAACAATTTTTCCTTTCTATATTCCATCAAATTATTTCGCAGTTGTTTCTTTAAAACAGCTCGCTGAAATGTCTAAAAAAATTTCAGGTGATAAGGAATTTGCCGACTGGTGTACGTCTCTTGCAAATGAAGTTGAACATGCATTGGAAATTTATTCCGTAACCAATCATTTGAAATTCGGAAAAATGTTTGCCTACGAAGCAGACGGTTTCGGCAACCAGCTTTTTATGGATGATCCAAGTTTTCCCGGACTTTTATCACTTCCGTATTTCGGCTGCACAACTTTGATTGATCCGGTTTATCAAAATACAAGGCGGTTTGTATTTAGCGAAAACAATCCTTATTACTTTAAAGGAAAATTCGGAGATGGAATTGGAAGCCCGCATACCGGCTTGGGAAAGATTTGGCCTTTGAGCGTAATAATGCGCGCTCTTACAGCGCAAAAGGATGAAGAAATTTCTTCGTGCGTAAAAATGCTGCTGGCGACAAATGCAGGAACCGGCTTTGTGCATGAATCTTTTGAAAAAGACGATCCAAATAAATTCACAAGAAAATGGTTTGCCTGGGCGAACACTTTGTTCGGGGAACTGATAATAAAACTGTATGAAGAAAAACCGTATCTGTTGAAAGCATAAAAATGGAATTAAGAGACAAATTATTTTTATTGAATATTTTTATTCCCGTCTTTGTTTTTGTCTCATCAATTAATATTTCTTCACAAAGCCTTAACAACAATTTTGATCCGGATAAATTCGTCAACCCGTTCATAGGCACCGCTGATCACGGGCATACATTTCCCGGCGCTGTGGTGCCGTTTGGAATGGTTCAGCTTAGCCCCGATAATGGCACATCGGGCTGGGATTGGTGTTCCGGATATAATTATTCCGACACGGTTGTTATTGGATTTAGCCATACTCATTTAAGCGGAACCGGGATCGGCGACCTTTGCGATATTTTATTTATGCCTGCGGAACTTTCAATTAATACAGATGCGGATTCATCAAAATTAATCTCGCTTCATTCACAAATTTCTCACAATGATGAATCCGCAAAGCCCGGTTATTATTCTGTAATGTTAAAAACATATAATATTAAAGCCGAATTAACCGCAACCAAACGTGCCGGGTTTCAGAAATATACTTTTCCTAAAAGCGATGATGCTGTTGTTGTTTTAAATCTCGGTCATAGTTTGAACTGGGACAAAACAACCGGCGCTTATATAAAGATAATTAATAACAACACAATTGCCGGCTACAGATTTTCTACCGGCTGGGCTGAAGATCAGCGTGTTTATTTTGCCGCTAAATTTTCGAAACCATTCGAGAATTACCTTTTTTCCTTAGACAACCATTTAATAAGAAATAAGAAAGAAGAAAAAGGAATCTTGCTTGAAGGGATATTTAAATTTAAAACAAAAAGCGGCGAAGCTGTTTTAGTTAAAACAGGAATTTCTTCTGCAAGCATTAAAGGCGCAATGGAAAACTTAGATGCGGAAATACACGGCTGGAATTTTAAGAAAGTCGAAGAAGCAGCCGCCAGCGCATGGGAAAATGAATTAAGTAAAATCCGGATAGAAACTCCCGATAAAAATCTAAAGGAAACGTTTTACACAGCTTTATATCACTCGATGATTCATCCAAGCTTATTCAGCGATGTCAACGGAGAGTTTAAAGGAGCCGACAGTTTGGTTCACAAAGCTGTTGGTTATAAACAATACACTATTTTTTCTTTGTGGGATACTTTCCGCGCGGAACATCCGCTGTTCACATTGATTGAACAAAATCTGGTAAACGATTTTGTTCAATCAATGCTTGCGCATTACAAGGAAACAGGGCTGCTGCCGGTTTGGGAACTTGACGGGAACGAGACCAACACGATGATCGGCTATCACGCAGTGCCGGTTATTGCCGATGCAATTTTAAAAGGATTTCACGGCTTTAACATTAATGAGGCTTACGGCGCAATGAAAAAGAGCGCGATGCAAAATCATTTCGGACTGAAATATTACAAGAAGCTTGGCTACATTCCAGCCGACAAAGAAAATGAATCTGTTTCTAAAACTTTAGAATATGCTTATGATGACTGGTGCATAGCGCAAGTTGCAAAGCATCTTAAAAAAGAAAGCGACTATAAATTATTTATGAAGCGGGCAGGTTATTACAAAAATTTGTTCGATAGCACTACTTTCTTTTTTAGAGGAAAAGAAAGCAGCGGCAGATGGCGCACGCCTTTTGAACCGCGCTTTTCAAATCACCGTAATGATGATTACACTGAAGGCGACGCTTGGCAATGGAGCTGGTTTGTACCGCAAGATGTGGCGGGTTTGATAAAATTGTTTGACGGCAAAAAACATTTTGTTGAAAGGCTTGATTCGTTATTTGAACAATCGCCTGTAGTTGAAGGAGCAAACGCTTCGCCGGATATTTCTGGAATGGTAGGGCAGTATGCTCAGGGTAATGAGCCGAGCCACCACATTGCGTATCTTTATAATTATGCAGGCGAGCCGTGGAAAACGCAAATGCGTGTTAGAAAAATTATGGAAACTTTATACACCGATTCCACCAATGGACTTTGCGGCAATGACGACTGCGGACAAATGTCGGCATGGTATATTTTCAGTTCGATTGGATTTTATCCTGTAAATCCAGCCAGTGGAATTTATGTTATCGGCAGCCCGATGTTTAAAAAAGTTTCGATTCAAATCGGTAATGGAAAACATTTTACTATCATTGCCGGTAATGTTTCCAAAGAAAATAAATTTATTCAATCAGCCGAGCTAAACGGCAAGCCTTTAAACCGGTCTTATATATATCATAAAGAAATTATTAATGGAGGAACTTTAATTTTTAAGATGGGAAATACACCAAATAAAAAATGGGGAAGTGAAGAAAAAGATTTCCCGCCTTCCATCAGCGTTAACTAAGAAAAATTTTTAATTGAGGAATACACAATGAATGTGAGTAAAATATCGGCTGCAATTTTTATGTCTATTTCGATTTTATTTTTTATTAATGGAAATTCTTTTGCAATGCAAAAGCCTAAAACATCTAATGTAAAAATTAATAAAAAAGAAATGGCTGCTAAAATTAAGACAGAGTTTCTTCATGCATGGAACGGATACAAAAAATACGCATGGGGACATGACGAGCTAAAACCAATCAGCGAGACATATCAAGATTGGTATGGAACGTCTCTGATGATGACTCCGGTGGATGCGTTCGATACAATGGTTTTAATGGGATTGAAAAAGGAAGCTGACAAAACGGAAAAATTAATTCTCGACAGCCTTTCATTCGATAAAAATATTTCTGTTAAATTCTTTGAAATAAATATCAGGCTTGTCGGAGGTTTGCTATCAAGCTACGAACTAACACACGAAAAAGGTTTCTTAAAATTAGCCGAAGATCTTGCAAACAGGCTTATGCCGGTATTTAATACTAAGACCGGTATGCCATACATGTATGTCAATCTCAAGACCGGCGAAGTAAAAGGAAAGATTAGCAATCCTGCGGAGATCGGATCATGTTTTATTGAGCTTGGTACATTAAGCAAACTTACCGGAAATCTGATTTATTTTGATAAAGCAAAAAAAGCTCTTGTTGCACTGTACGATAGAAGATCAAAAATTGGGTTAGTCGGCTCATCTATAAATGTTAAAACCGGCGAATGGACTGATACCGAAAGCCATATTAGCGGCGGTATTGATTCTTATTACGAATATCTTTTGAAAGGATGGAAATTATTTGGTGATAATGATTGTAAGAGAATGTGGGAGTCAAGCGTTGAAGCCGTAAATAAATATTTAGCGGATTCAACATCTACGGGATTTTGGTACGGACAGGCAGACATGAACACCGGCAAAAGAATTTCAACTTTATTCGGATCGCTCGATGCGTTCTTCGGCGCTGAGCTTGCATTAGGCGGAGATCTTAAACGAGCTGAAGCGCTACAGGCTTCATGCTATAAAATGTGGAACTTAACCGGAATTGAGCCGGAAGAAATTAATTATGATTCAATGAAGATCACGTTTCCGCAATATGTTTTAAGACCGGAAAATATTGAGTCGGCTTATTATTTGTATCATTATACTCACGATGAAAAATATTTGGAAATGGGAAAGACATATTTCGACAACATTGTAAAATACTGCCGGACAAAGATCGGTTATTCCGGATTAAAAAATGTAATCACAAAAGAAAAAGACGATGAAATGCAAAGTTTCTTTCTTGCGGAAACGTTAAAATATCTTTACCTAATGTTTGCGCCACCGGGCACGTTGAATTTTGACAAAATAATTTTTAATACAGAAGCACATCCAATTGAAAGATTCAGCAAAAAATAAATTTTAGATTAGATAGTGAATAATGCGGGAACACAGGCTTTCCTTGACTACATAAAGCCATTTCTCTATATTTCCCACGAATTTTTTGCCACATTTTCAGAAAAATGTTTTGAATCAATATAATAAGACGATCCTTCCTAACGGAATCAAAATAATTTCAGAATCGATTCCTTACGTGAAATCTTTTTCACTGGGATTTTGGTTTAATGTCGGTTCACGCGATGAAAACTTAAAGAACAACGGAATTACTCATTTCATCGAGCACATGCTTTTTAAAGGAACCAAGAAAAGATCCGCAAAAAAAATTGCCGATGACATCGAATCCTCCGGCGGATATTTAAATGCTTTTACTTCAAAGGAACATACGTGTTATTACGGTCGGGGATTAAGCGAGCATATTGAAAAAACTTTTGATGTTTTATCAGATATGGTTCAGCAGCCTGCGTTTAAGCCACCGGAAATTTCCAAAGAAGCAAGCGTTGTGGTTGATGAGTTAAATGATATTAATGATAATCCTGAAGAATTAATCTTCGACAAATTTGAAGAAACAATTTTCTCAGGAAATAGTTTAGCACTCCCGATTATCGGTACGGAAAAAAATATAAAAAAATTTTCCCAGCTTGATTTATTCAGCTTTGTAAAAGAGAAATATGGATTTAACCGTATGCTCATCTCTGCTTCCGGCGCTATCAAGCATGAAGAAATTATCAAGCTTGCTGAAAAATATTTTAAACTTGATCTTGGTTATTCTCCTGTAAAAAGAAAAAATTATTCTTCCAGCCTCATTCAGCCGAAATTGGAATTTATTGAAAAGGAAATTCAGCAGGTTCATGCAATCCTTGGTACGATTACCGATGGCTATAAAAGTGAAGATCGGATTTATGCCGCGGTGCTAAATCAAATTCTGGGCGAGGGCAGCAGCTCGAGATTGTTTCAATCTGTGCGTGAAAAAAACGGCATAGCATATCAAATAAATTCCTTCCTAAATTCATTTTATGATGTCTCAACTTTCGGAGTTTATTTGTCGACCAATGATAAAATGCTTGAGAAAGCTTTGAATATTATTTCTAAAGAATTAAAGAAATTAAAAAGCGTTAAAATTTCTGAGAGGGAATTGAAGAAAGCAAAAGAATCTCTTAAAGGAAATCTTTTACTAAGCCTTGAAAGCACATCCCACAGGATGATAAGAATGGCGCAGTCTGAATTATATTTTAATAGAATAAAAACGACGGAAGAAATTATTAAGAATATTGAAGTGGTAACAAGAGAAAACATACTTGAAGCCGCTAATCAACTGCTTGACGAAGACAAATACGTTAAGCTGATAATAAAATCAAAAAATATATTATTAAAATCAGCCGCATAGCTGAATAAAACGAGAGGTACAAAATGTTAATCGGTGTTCCAAAAGAAATCAAAGCCAATGAAAACAGAGTCGCGCTGTTACCTGTAGGCGCATCAATATTAATTAAGAACGGGCACAAAGTTGTAGTGGAAACAAATGCCGGTGCGGGCAGCGGATTTTCAGATGAAGACTATAAAAAAGTCGGCGCTGAAATTGCTTCAACTCCATCCGAAATTTTTTCTATTGCCCAGATGATAATGAAAGTAAAGGAACCGATTGAGCAAGAATATAAGCTGATAAAGAACGGACAGATTTTATTTACATACTTTCACTTTGCCGCTAGCAAAGGATTAACCGAAGCTATGATGAAGGCTAAGTGTGTCGCAATCGCTTATGAAACAGTTCAGAAAGTGGATAGATCTTTGCCGCTGCTGATCCCGATGAGTGAAGTTGCGGGAAGAATGGCTCCTCAGGAAGGCGCGAAGTATCTTGAAAAAGCAATGGGAGGAAGAGGAATTTTACTTGGCGGTGTTCCGGGAACCGGTCCGGCTGAAGTTATGGTTTTAGGAGGCGGTATAGTTGGAACGAACGCTGCAAAAATTGCCGCGGGTCTCGGCGCTAAGGTTACTATTTACGATAACAATCTTTATCGTTTAAGATATTTGGATGATGTTATGCCGAAGAACGTCACAACAATGATGTCCAACGATTATTATATTCGCGCCGGTTTACCGAAAGCGGATTTAGTGATTGGCGCTGTGTTAATTCCGGGCACTAAAGCTCCAAAATTAGTTACTAAAGAAATGCTCGGCTTGATGAAAGAAGGCTCTGTAATAGTTGATGTTTCCGTCGACCAAGGCGGGTGTATTGAAACTTGTCATCCGACGACTCATGAAAAACCAACTTATGTTGTAGACGGCGTTCTTCATTATTGCGTTGCCAATATGCCTGGAGCAGTTCCTCATACATCAACTTTAGCTTTAACAAATGCAACTCTTCCGTACGCAGTTGAGATTGCGAACAAAGGATATGAAGCCGCGATCAAGACAAATCAGGAAATAAAGCTCGGTTTGAATATGATTGACGGAAAAATTACTTATAAAGGTGTTGCCGAAGCTTTTGATTTTGAGTATCACGCTGTTGATTCGGTAATAAAATAATTTTGTCTGCGATTAATTTTTTTACCGCAGAAATTTTAATATAGTTTTTCAAGTTATTAGTAAGGTTAATTGATGCCGAAATTTGTTTTAGATGGAAAAGAAATAGAATTTGAACAAGGTCAAACAATAATTCAAGCGGCGAAAAAGAGCGGCGTAACTATTCCGCATTTCTGCTGGCACGAAAGTCTGTCGGTTTCCGGCAACTGCAGAGTTTGTCTTGTGGAAATTGAAAAGATGCCTAAACTTTCGATCGCATGCGCAACATTAGCTGCTGACGGAATGGTCGTTTATTCTGCATCCGATAAAGCGCTTAGCGCGAGGAATGCTGTAATGGAATTTGAATTAATTAACCATCCGTTAGACTGCCCGATTTGCGATGAAGCCGGCGAATGCAAACTTCAAGATTACGCATATTCGCACGGAGTCGGCGAAAGCAGATTTAATGAAGAGAAAATTCATAAAGATAAAAGAGTTCCACTTGGACCGCTTGTTATGTTTGACGGCGACCGCTGCATTTCTTGTTCAAGATGTATCAGATTCTGCGATGAAATTGCTAAAGAACCTCAATTAACTTTTGTAAAGCGAGGCGACAGAGTTACAATCGTTACTTATCCCGGAAAACAATTAGATAATCCATACTCAATGAATGTAACTGATATTTGCCCGGTCGGCGCACTTACCAGCAGAGATTTTCGTTTCAAAGCAAGAGTGTGGGAATTATCTCAAACAAAATCTATTTGCAACGGGTGCTCACGCGGCTGCAATATTAATCTTGAAGTAAGAAACAATAAAGTATTAAGATTAACTCCAAGGCAAAATGATGAAGTGAATAGTTTTTGGATGTGCGATCACGGCAGAGTTAACACTTACAAATTTATTAATGATGAAAATAGAGTCGACGGACCTTATCTCCGCCGCGGTGGAACATTAGTCAGAAGCGGCTGGGATGAAGCTTTTGCTGCCGTATCTTCTGAATTAAAATCTTATTCCAAAAATGAAGTAGCATTTATCGGATCACCTTTTGCAACTTGCGAAGACAATTTTGTGCTTGCGAAATTTGCTTCAACTATTATCGGCACGAAGCATATAGATTTTATGCGGCATGTTGATCCGGCATTTGGAGATAATCTTCTTAGAAAAAATGATGTCACTCCAAATTCTCTCGGCGCTGAATTTGCCGGAGTAGTTCCCGGCAAAGGCGGATTAAATTTAGACGGCATTATTAAAGGAATTAAAGAAGGAAACATTAAAGCGCTTTATTTAATTGAAGACGATTTAATTGAAGCAAATCCCGAACTTCAAGAAGTTTTTGCGAAGCTGGATTTGTTCATTACACATGCGACCAATTTCAATAAGACTACCGAGCTTGCGGATTTTGTTTTTCCGGCTTCAACTTATGCTGAAAAGAACGGTACGATTGTGAATTTTGAAGGACGTGTGCAAAGGCTGAAGCCTGCTGTAGCTACTTTTGATGTCGATCGCGCGCTCGAAGGAATGTCGTTGAGCAGGTGGGATAAGTTCGGAACTAAATTCGACAGCTGGGCAGAAGGAAATAAGCATGATGTCCGCTCTACATGGAGAATTTTGGTGGGATTATCCGGAGCAATGGGACATAAATTAAAATACGGTATTGCAGAGGAAGTTTTTTGGGATATAGCAAAAACCGTAAATGCATTCAGCGGGCTTGACTATGAAAAAGTAGGCGAGCTTGGCGCTAAATTAAAATCGGAATTTAATATTAAAACAGTAACTGCTTAATCGGAGCTAATTTTTTAATGGACATTTTACAGATAATAATATTTAGCATAATAAAAATATTAATCATAGTAACGGTAATTTTGCTTAGCGTTTCTTATCTCGTTTACTTTGAAAGAAAAATAAGTGCTTGGGCGCAGAATAGAATTGGTCCAAATAGAGTCGGCTGGGCGGGCGTTTTGCAGCCCTTTGCGGATGTTCTTAAACTTTTGTTGAAAGAAGATATTGTACCTGAAGCCGCAAACAAACCTATTCACACGCTTGCTCCTGTAATTGCATTGTTCGTAGCCTTTACAACTTATGCTGTTATTCCGTTTGGACCTAACGTAAATATTTTTGGATTCAATGTTCCGCTTGTTGTTGCAGATGTTAACATAGGAATTTTGTACATCCTTGCTTTAACTTCGTTAGGAGTTTATGCAATTACACTTGCCGGCTGGTCTTCGGGAAGCAAATATTCTCTGCTTGGTGGAATCCGATCCTCGGCGCAAATGATTTCGTATGAAATTTCGATGGGCTTTTCTGTCGGAGGAGTTTTGTTGTTAGCACAATCATTGAGACCGGTTGATATCGTTCAGGCGCAGTCAGGATGGATGTGGAACGCAATTCTTCAACCGATTGGTTTTATAACATTTCTTGTTTCTGCATTTGCAGAGACTAACCGTTTGCCATTTGATTTGCCTGAAGCGGAGCCGGAATTAGTCGGCGGTTTTCATACTGAGTACAGCAGCATGAAGTTTGCGGCATTCTTTCTTGCGGAATATGCAAACATGTTTATAGCAAGCGCATTGATCGTAACCCTTTATTTAGGCGGCTGGCAATTCCCATATCTCGATCATTTCGGATTATCTGCGGGATGGTTTGCAATAATTTCTGTTGCTGCATTTGCCGTTAAAGTAGCGGCGTTATTATTTTTCTTTATCTGGGTAAGATGGAGCATCCCAAGATTTAGATATGATCAACTGATGAGTCTCGGCTGGAAATTAATGTTTCCGCTTTCATTAATAAATATTGTTTGGGTCGCGGTTTTAATAATGGTTTTTAAATTGTAATTATAGTTTGATGGATTTGTTTTCGGAGAATCGATGGCGTTAAAAAGAAGAGAAAAAGATTTAACATTTTTAGAGAAGATTTATATTCCGGAAATTGTTAAAGGTTTGTCGTTAACATTAAAGAACATGTTCAAGCCGAAATTTACGATGCAGTATCCGGAAGAAAAATTTATTCCGCCGGCGTCTTACCGCGGCAGACCTGTTTTGGTGATGGAAGAAAATGGCGTCGAACGGTGTGTGGCTTGCGGACTTTGCTCACGTGTTTGTCCGCCTTTGGCAATTGAAGTACAGGCTGCTGAAACGGAAAGAGAAAAAGAACGTTATCCGGTTAAGTTTGAAATTAATATGCTTCGTTGTATTTTTTGCGGACTTTGTGAAGAAGTTTGTCCTGAAGAAGCTATCGTTATGAGCAAAGATTATGAACTGGCTTTCACAAATAGGAAAGACGCACTTTACGGCAAAGATAAATTATTAACACCTGTAATGCAGCTGCAAGATAGAATAGATTTTCTTAGAAATTATAAATAAGATTTATAAGTTAGTGCTTTAGCTCTTAGCTAAAACTTTAAGAGAGCAATATCAATATGAAAATAATTCTTCTTAAACATCAAATAATGAAAAGGGAAATATGTTATCTAAAATTATATCAAGCGCAACAATCGGTATTGATGCATATCTTATAGAAGTAGAAACCAATATTGAAAAACAAATTCCTGGTTTTATAATTGTCGGACTACCTGACAATGTTGTAAAAGAAAGCCGTGAACGCGTAATTGCGGCAATCAAAAACAGCGGCTTTCAATACCCGATAAAAAAATATACAATCAATTTGGCGCCAGCCGATATTAAAAAAGAAGGCAGTTCATTAGACTTACCAATTGCTATCGGAATTTTAACCGCTACCGAAACAATTAATGAAACCTTTATTCACGACACTGTCTTCTTAGGTGAACTTTCTTTAGATGGAAGCTTAAGACCAATAAAAGGCGCCTTACCAATTTCTGTTGAAGCAAAAAGACGTGGAATAAAGAGAATCATCTTACCGGTTGATTCCGCCAAGGAAGCTTCTATCGTAGATGAAGTTGAGGTTTACGGCATGACAAACCTTCAAGAAGTTGTGCAATTTGTAAATGGGGAGTTACATAAAGAAAAAACATACACCGATAAGGAAGAGTTGTTTTCACAAATAAATATGTATCATCTGGATTTTTCGGATGTAAAAGGACAGGAAAATGTAAAACGCGCGCTTGAAGTGGCTGCTGCTGGTTCTCATAATATAATTATGATCGGACCGCCCGGCTCTGGTAAAACTATGCTTGCAAAAAGAATTCCGACAATACTTCCGCCTATGTCATTTAACGAAGCGCTTGAAACCACAAAGATTCATTCTGTCGCTGGGATAATTCCTAAAGAACAATCTTTAATTACTGAGCGCCCTTTTAGGAATCCTCATCACACCGTTTCGGATGCGGCACTTGTCGGAGGCGGCTCCTTTCCGCGACCCGGCGAAGTTTCTTTTGCCAATCATGGGGTTTTATTTTTGGATGAACTGCCTGAATTCAAAAAAAACGTTTTGGAAGTATTAAGACAGCCTTTGGAGGATGCAAAAGTAACTGTTAGCAGATCAAAATTGTCGTTGGAATTTCCGGCGAATTTTATGCTTGCAGCTGCTATGAATCCTTGTCCATGCGGTTATTACACAGACCCGAATAGAGAATGTACGTGTGCGCCTCCGCAGATACAGAAATACATGGCAAAAATTTCCGGTCCGCTTTTAGATCGAATTGATATTCATATAGAAGTGCCCGCGGTTAAATACAAAGAACTTTCTTCGGAAGTAAAAAACGAACCTTCGGCAGAAATAAGAAGAAGAGTGATAAAAGCAAGAGATATCCAATTGAAAAGATTTACCGGGTTGAAAAATATATACAATAATGGAGATATGGGATCAAAAGAAGTGAGGCAGTTTTGCAAACTTGATTCAGCCGGAGCGGAACTATTAAAAATGGCGATGACCAAACTTGGTCTTTCAGCAAGAGCATATGACAGAATATTAAAGGTCAGCAGAACTATTGCCGACCTTGATAATGCGGAAAATATTTTACCGCAGCATATAAGCGAAGCTATTCAATATAGAAGTTTGGACAGGGAATTATGGAAACATTAGTTCCAAATATCATCGAAAAATAAAAATCAGTCCCAAAATTGAGTAATTTTGAAAGTTAACATCGATTTTTAATTTGCATTTTTCTTTAAATAAAAATATATTTGTGGCTCGTTTGAAAAACCGGGCGGACGCCGGAGTTGGAGAGCCGGGGCGGACTGTAAATCCGTTGGCTTACGCCTTTGGGGGTTCGAATCCCTCGCCGCCCACAGGTTTTCTGAGCAAGGTTCTTTTAGAAAGTGAAATAAAAAACTGCAGCTTAAAATTCTACAATTAAAATTTTATTCGCGTAGATTTTTAATCTTGCGGGAGTAACTCAGTTGGCTAGAGTCACAGCCTCCAAGCTGTTGGTCGCGGGTTCGAGTCCCGTCTCCCGCTCAAGCAATAAATAAAAAAATTTATTGCTGACGTAGCTCAGTTGGTAGAGCACATCCTTGGTAAGGATGAGGTCACCGGTTCAATCCCGGTCGTCAGCTCAACAAGTTCATAAAGATTGAATATAATTAAGAAATATTTATGAGAGAAATAATAACCTTAGAATGTACCGAGTGTAAAAGAAGAAATTACACCGCAACTAAAAACAAAAGACTTCACCCCAATAGAGTTGAATATAAGAAATACTGCCGGTGGGATAAAAAGATAACTGTCCACAAGGAAACGAAATAACTATACGTCAGTAGCTCAATTGGCAGAGCAGCGGTCTCCAAAACCGCAGGTTGGGGGTTCGAGTCCCTCCTGACGTGCGGCTTAATTGAAGAGAAAGTTTATGAAAGAAAAAATAATTGCTTTTTTTGATGACGTTATTAAGGAAATGAAAAAGGTAACGTGGCCAACTATGGAAGAACTTAAAGAATCTACCACGGTTGTTATTGTTACTTGCTTGCTGCTTGCTGGCTTTACTTATTTAATTGATATGATTATTACCCAAATATTTAAAGGAATTTTCTAAAATAAATGGAACTTAAATGGTACGTAGTTAGGACATTCTCCGGGCACGAAAACAAGGTTAAAAATCTAATCGAAACGGAATTAAAGGACAATGAAAAGCTAAAAGCAAAAATTGATAATGTCCTTGTACCTATGGAAAAAGTATTTGAGGTTAAAGATGGGAAAAAAAAGAGTAAAACAAAGAATTTTTTCCCCGGCTATATATTGGTGCAGGCTGACTTAGATAACCAGGTAAAAGATTTTATTCTAAATACTCCTTCGGTTATGGGATTTTTAGGAACGAAAGCCAGTCCAAACCCGTTACAGCCTGAAGAAGTAAAAAGAATTGTAGGGAGAATAACCCAGGACGAAAGCAGTGAGCGTTCCGAGACTATTTTTAGAAACGGCGATTTAGTAAAAATTATTGATGGTCCATTTAACAATTTTAGCGGAACAATTCAAGAAGTTAATGAAGAGAAAATGAAAATTAAGGTAATGGTATCAATTTTCGGAAGAAAAACACCGGTGGAAATTGATTTCGTTCAAGCAGAATTAGAAAAATAACTGAAAAATTTTTGTATAGGTAAATAAGATGGCAAAAAAAATAACTGGATATATTAAATTACAAATACCAGCAGGTAAAGCTAACCCGTCACCGCCGGTAGGTCCTGCTTTGGGTCAAAAAGGCGTAAATATAATGGAGTTCTGCAAGCAATTTAATGCAAGAACTGCTGATAAAGACGGTTTAATTATTCCGGTAGTAATAACAGTATATTCCGATAAATCTTTTACTTTTATAACCAAAACACCACCTGCCGCCGTGTTATTATTAAAAGCAGCCAAAGTTGAAAAAGGTTCTGCCGAACCGCATAGAAATAAGGTTGCTAAAGTTTCAAAAGCTCAGGTTAAAGAAATTGCTCAAATGAAAATGCCTGATTTAAATGCTTTTGATGTAGATCATGCTATGAGCATGGTAGCCGGTACAGCCCGAAGTATGGGCATTACTGTAGAGGATTAATAAGTCAACTTAAGGAAAAGCTCAAAGGAATTAGAGTGATGCAAAAGACGAAAAGAAATAATGTTTTGTTAAAAACTTTGGATAAAAACAAAGAATATTCTATTGAAGACGCTGTAAAATTTCTAAAAGAAAATTCTAAAGTGAAATTTGTAGAAACATTAGACTGTGCAATTAGGTTAGGCGTAGATCCGAGACACGCCGATCAAATGATTAGAGGAACAGTTTCACTTCCAAACGGAACCGGCAAAGAAGTTAAAGTTTTGGTAATTGCCAAAGGATCAAAAGCACAGGAAGCTTTAGATGCGGGTGCGGATTATGCGGGCTTTGAAGAATATCTTGAAAAGATTAAAGGCGGCTGGGCAGACATTGATGTTATTGTTGCGATGCCCGATACAATGGCTGAACTTGGAAAGCTTGGAAGAGTTCTTGGTCCAAAAGGACTGATGCCAAATCCTAAAAGCGGCACGGTTACCACTGACGTTGCCAAAGCTGTTAAGGAAGTAAAAGCCGGAAAAATTGAATTTAGAGTTGAAAAAGCAGGCATTGTCCATACTTCATTAGGAAAATTAAATTTTGAAGCTGACAAGCTTGTAGAAAATACAAGAGCATTTCTTAACACGATAATTAAAATGAAACCTTCATCTGCGAAAGGACAATATATTAAGAGTCTATATCTGTCCAGCACGATGGGTCCTGGTCTTAGAATTACCAAAGACGAAGTTGCTCATTAAAAAAAAAGTTTACGCACTCATAAAAAATAGCTTCTAACCGACTCGATTAATTAAAATCTGGTATGGGATTAAAATGAATAAGAATGAAAAATCAGAAGTCATTTCCAATATAAAGGAAATGATAGAAAAATCTTCCGCTGTTTTTGTTACGGATTTCAACGGAATAAACGTTGCGGACATAACTGCTATCCGAAACGAATTCCGAAAAGAAGGTGTAAGATATAGAGTAATAAAAAATACTTTATTCAAAAGAGCCATCGATGAAACCGGAAAATACTCACAGCTAAAAGAACACCTGGTGGGAATGGCTGGATATGCCTTTGCTTCGGCAAATCCTGTTGCACCCGCAAAAATCATCAAGAAATATTTTGATGATAAACAAAAGTTAGCATTAAAAGCTTGCTACATTGAGGACCAATTTTATAGCGGAAATCAATTAAATCAGTTAGCAACTCTTCCGACAAAGAGTGAAATAATAGCTGGAATATTGGGCAGTATAAACGCGCCTGCTTCCGGAATTGTCGGAGCAATTAACGCTGTGATGAGAGATTTAGTAAGTGTAATTGACGAGATCTCAAAAAGACAAGCAGCATAATAAAAATTTTCATAAAGAATTAAATTAGTAGGAGAAATAAAATGTCAGAGAAAGTTGCGGAAATTGTAGAGAAAATAAAAGCACTATCACTTTTAGAAGCTGCTGCTTTGAAAAAAGCGCTTGAAGAAGAGTTTGGAGTTACTGCTTCAGCTCCGGTTATGGTTGCTGGCGGAGCGGCTCCGGCTGCTGCTGCTGCACCTGCAGAAGAAAAAACAGAATTTGATGTTATTCTTAAAGCCGCTGGCGAGAAAAAGATCAATGTAATCAAAGTTGTTAGAGCTCATACAGGCTTGGGACTTAAAGAAGCAAAAGATCTTGTTGACGGTGCACCCAAAACAGTTAAAGAAGCTATTTCAAAAGATGAAGCTGAAAAACTAAAGAAAGAGTTTGAAGAAGCCGGCGCTACTGTTGAAGTAAAATAATTAAAGAATTTTATAACTCAAATCTGTTTTTTTAGTATGAAGTGATCCCGACATGTCGGGATCGCTTTTTGCATTTTTAGACATCGTTGTTTAAGTAGAGATTTACTTGAAAAAGAAATTGAAAATTAATGAGAGGTTGAAAATTGGATAATAAAAGAATTTCCTTTAGCAGAATTCCCTCTGTAGTTGAAGCCCCTGATCTGTTGAATATTCAAACTGCGGCGTTTGAAGAATTTATTCAACTTAAAACTCCCCCAAATAAAAGGGAGAGTAGAGGCTTGCAAGCTGTTTTTACGGCTAATTTCCCCATCTTCGATAACAAAGAAAACTACCGCCTGGATTTTTTGGAATATTATATTGAAAAACCCAGGTTTTCGGTTGTCGAATGTTTGGAAAGAGGACTAACTTTTGCCGCTCCTCTTAAAGGAAAACTTCGTCTTTCTACAAAAGATCCTGAAACTCAAGAATTTGTAAATAGCGTCGAACAAGAAGTTTATCTTGGTAATCTTCCTTTCATGACGGAAAAAGGAACTTTTGTGATAAATGGAGCTGAGAGAGTTGTTGTATCACAGCTGCACCGCTCTCCCGGAGTTGCTTTTGCCCAAACAGTTCACCCGAACGGAACCCCAATTTATTCAGCCAGAATTATTCCGCTTAGAGGCTCATGGGTTGAATTTGCAACCGATATAAATTATGTAATGTATGTTTACATCGATAGGAGGAAAAAATTTCCAGCCACTACCTTGCTTCGCGCTCTTGGCTATGCAAGCGATGAGGAAATCTTAAACCTTTTCGATCTTGTTGAAGAAGTGACCGTAAAGAAAGTAAAGATTGAAAATTATATTGGCAGATCAATTGCAAGCGATGTTTTTGATATGTCTACCGGCGAAATCTTCTTAACTAAAGACAGCATTCTTACGGAAGAAGATGTTGACCGCTTGAAAGAAGCCGAAGTTGACAAACTTAAGTTTTTAACTTCAGATACATCTTCCGATAATGACCTTATTGTTAACACGCTTCGAAAAGACTCTTCAAATTCAAAAGAAGAAGCGCTCTTTGCAATTTACCGTCAACTTAGATCTGGCGAAGCGCCGGATATGGAAACAGCTTTGGCGTTGATTGAAAAGCTTTTCTTCAATGATAAAAGATATGATCTCGGCGATGTTGGTCGTCATAGAATGAATGATAAGCTAAAACTCGATATTCCTGAAACTACTACCGTTCTTACAATTGAAGATATAATTTCTATTATGAAATATATAATCAAGCTGAGAAACGGAAGTGTAAATGTTGATGACATAGATCATTTAGGAAACAGAAGAATTAAAACCGTTGGCGAGCAGCTTGCCCAGCAGTTTAACATCGGTATGGCTCGTATGGCAAGAACCATAAAAGAGCGAATGAACATGCGTGATACCGAAAGTTTTACTCCTCAAGATTTGGTTAATGCGAGAACTATCAGCAGCGTGATTAATGCTTTCTTCGGCACGAACCAGCTATCTCAATTTATGGATCAAACAAACCCGCTTGCTGAAATGACGCATAAAAGAAGGATGTCTGCATTAGGACCGGGCGGCTTAACAAGAGAAAGAGCCGGATTTGAAGTCCGCGACGTTCATTATACTCATTATGGCAGATTGTGCCCGATAGAAACTCCTGAAGGTCCGAACATCGGTCTTATTTCTTCATTAACAATTTATGCGCGGGTTAACCGTTACGGATTTTTAGAAACTCCTTACAGAAAAGTTGAGCGCGGCAAAGTTCAAGAACATGTTGAATATTTAACAGCAGAACAGGAAGATAATTTTACCATTGCACAAGCGAATGCGACTTTAACAGAGCAGTCAAAGTTTGCTCAGGATAGAGTTAAATCAAGATACAAGGGAGAATTTCCAATTGTTACGCCTGACCATGTTCAATATATGGATGTGGCGCCTGCTCAAATAGTAAGTGCCGCTGCCGCTTTAATACCGTTCCTCGAGCATGATGATGCCAATAGAGCTTTGATGGGATCGAACATGCAGCGTCAAGCAGTTCCATTACTTCGCCCGGAAGCCCCGATTGTAGGCACCGGTCTTGAGAAAAAATTAGCAACCGATTCCCGCGCCGTTATTATTGCTGAAGACAGCGGCGTTATAGACTATGTGGATGCTAATCAAATTATTGTAAAATATGATATTAATCCAAACAGCGTTGAGGCGTTAACAAGTTTTAATGATGTTAGGCGCGTTACGTACCGGCTTACAAAATTTTCTGGAACAAACCAGGAAACAAGTGTTAACCAGCGACCAATCGTTAAAGAAGGTCAGAAAGTTGTTAAAGGCGATGTACTTGCTGACGGATGCGCTACCGATGGCGGCGAATTAGCCCTTGGCAGAAACGTTCTTGTAGCTTTCATGCCTTGGCGTGGTTATAATTTTGAAGACGCTATTATTATCAGCGAAAGAGTTGTAAGCGACGATATTTATACTTCAATCCACATTGAAGAATTTGAATTGCAGGTAAGAGAAACAAAGCGCGGTGAAGAAGAACTTACACGTGAAATTCCAAATGTTAGCGAAGAATCTGTTAAGAATCTTGATGAAAACGGAATCATTCGTGAAGGCGCTGAAGTAAAAGAAGGCGACATCCTGATTGGTAAAATTACGCCTAAAGGTGAAACCGATCCAACGCCGGAAGAAAAATTATTACGCGCTATATTCGGAGATAAAGCCGGTGATGTAAAAGATGCATCCTTGAAAGCGCCTCCGGGATTAAAAGGCACTGTAATTAAGACAAGACTTTTCAGCAGAAAGAAAAGAGATAATGATGCTAAGAAAGCCGAAAAGAAAGCTCTTGATGCGGTAGATAACGATCATAAGCAGGCGCTTACTTCACATTATGAAAAATTAATTGAAAAGCTTACCAAGATTACTGAAGACCAGGTAACCACCGGAATCAGAGACCTTGAAGGCAGTGTTGCTTTAAGAAGCGGCACTACAATAAAAGATTCTACATTCTCTTCGATGGAAGATGTTACCAAGCTTGATTACACGCTCGACTGGTTTGAATCGAAGAAAACAAATAGTCTGATTAAAAATTTGTATAAAAATTATTTCGACGATCTCTCGGACTTAGAAGAAGATTATAAGAGAGAAAAAATTAAGATCACAAGCGGCGATGAACTTCCTCCTGGAATTGTTCAGCTTGCAAAAGTTTACGTCGCTAAAAAGCGTAAGCTTTCTGTTGGTGATAAAATGGCAGGTCGTCACGGTAATAAAGGTGTTGTTGCTAAAATTGTTCCGGCAGAAGATATGCCGTTTTTGCCTGATGGAACTCATGTTGATATAGTTCTAAACCCGCTTGGCGTTCCTTCGCGTATGAATCTCGGTCAGCTCTATGAAACAGCTTTAGGCTGGGCTGGTAAAAAATTAGGCGTCAAATTTGCAACGCCGATTTTTGACGGAGCCAAGATTGAAGACGTTGATGAATGGCTCGAAAAAGCCGGTCTCGAAAGAGGAAGCAAAACAGATTTATACGACGGCAGATCGGGCGATAAATTTCATCAGAAGGTAACATGCGGATATATTTATATGCTCAAGCTCGGTCACCTTGTTGATGATAAGATTCATGCCCGTTCAATAGGACCTTACTCTTTAATTACTCAGCAGCCGCTCGGTGGCAAGGCTCAGTTCGGCGGTCAAAGATTTGGAGAAATGGAAGTCTGGGCTTTAGAAGGTTACGGCGCTTCGCATATTCTTCAAGAAATTCTTACTGTAAAGAGCGACGACGTTGCCGGTAGAGCAAAAGTATATGAAGCAATTGTTAAGGGTGAAAACTTACAGGAACCAAATATTCCTGAATCGTTCAATGTTTTAATTAAAGAGCTCCAGGGCTTAGGCTTGGATATAAAAATTAATTAGAGATTGAACATGTCTCCGGAATTCCCGGAGACAATTTTTTCACTTAGAATTTAGGAGATGTAAATATGCCATTTAGAGTTCAAGAAAATGCAATGCGTGATATCAATAGTATCACAATTAGTTTAGCTAGCCCGGATGATATTCTGTCAAGATCATACGGCGAAGTTACAAAACCGGAAACAATAAATTACCGTTCTTTCCGCCCGGAGAAAGACGGCCTGTTTTGTGAAAAAATATTTGGACCGACAAGGGACTGGGAATGTTTCTGCGGAAAATATAAAAGAATCAGGTATAAAGGAATTATATGCGACCGGTGCGGAGTTGAAGTAACACAAAAAAGTGTTCGCCGCGAAAGAATGGGACACATCGGTCTTGCAGTACCAATAGTTCATATCTGGTTTTTCAGAGCGCAGCCATCCAAAATTGGAAACATCATTGGAATAAGCCTTAAAGAACTTGAGAAAGTTATTTATTACGAATCTTACATCGTAATAAATCCGGGTCCAACCGGCTTAAGCAGGCTCGACTTAATTTCCGAGGATCAATATTTTGAAGTATTGAATTCTTTGCCGGCTGGTAACGAAAAGCTGGATGATTCTGATCCGAAAAAATTTGTTGCAAGAATCGGCGGTGATGCCGTTAAAGAAATTTTGAAACAAACCGACGTAGAAAAATTATCTAAAGCTTTAAGAGAACAGCTTCAAGGTGAAACTTCGCAGCAGAAAAAAGCTGACATTTTAAAAAGATTAAGAGTT
>Ga0187812_1000084_pt1 | contig 32803 bp, 32 predicted proteins | sample NC_S_2_FD_130582 | JGI IMG/M metagenome (GOLD analysis project Ga0187812, IMG submission 130582) | Wetland sediment microbial communities from Neuse River Estuary, North Carolina, USA - ASW-S_2 | ecosystem: Environmental > Aquatic > Freshwater > Wetlands > Sediment | place: USA: North Carolina...
CGCGCCACATGGTGCCGGCCCAGTTGAAGAACTTCACCCCGGTGGGCACCGCGATCAGCAGCGTCATGAACGAGAAGAACGGCAGCAGCACCGCGCCGGTGGTGAACATGTGGTGCGCCCACACGGTCATCGACAGGCCGGCGATCGCGATCGTCGCGGCGATCAGCGTCTTGTACCCGAACAGCGGCTTGCGGCTGAACACCGGCAGGATCTCCGTCGCGATGCCGAAGAACGGCAGCGCCAGGATGTACACCTCGGGGTGCCCGAAGAACCAGAACAGGTTCTGCCACAGCACGGCGCCGCCGCTCTGTGCGGTGAACACCTGCGCGCCCATCCGCCGGTCGATCTCCAGCACCAGCAGCGCGGCCGCCAGCACCGGGAAGGCGAGCAGCACCAGCATCGAGGTGAGCAGCGTGTTCCAGGTGAAGATCGGCATCCGGAACATGGTCATGCCCGGCGCCCGCATGCAGAAGATCGTGGTGATGAAGTTCACGCCGCCGAGGATCGTGCCGAACCCGGACAGCGCCAGGCCCATGATCCACATGTCCGCGCCCACGCCGGGCGAGTAGGTCGCGCTGGTCAGCGGCGCGTACGCGTACCAGCCGAACGCGGCCGAGCCGCCGGGCGCCAGGAAGCTGGCGATCAGGATGATCCCGCCGAAGGCGAACAGGTACCAGCTGAGCAGGTTCAGCCGCGGGAACGCGACGTCGGGCGCGCCGATCTGCAGCGGCATGAGCTCGTTCGCGAACCCGACGAACATCGGCGTCGCGAACATCAGCAGCATGATCGTGCCGTGCATGGTGAACAGCTCGTTGTACTGCTGGTCGGAGATGATGGTGTTCGTCGGGCCAAGCAGCTGGACCCTGATCAGCAGCGCCATGATGCCGGCGAGCAGGAAGAAGATGAACGACGTGATCAGGTACAGGTGCCCGATGATCTTGTGGTCCGTGGAGGAGAGCCAGCCCGCGAGGACCGAGCCCTTGCGCTCGGTGCGCTGCTCCCTGGCGAGCTCGCGCGCGGCCCTCTGGTCGGTCACAGTCGTCACGTGGTGCTCCCTGAGGCTGTGGCCTGGAGCGCCTGCTGCTGAGCGATCCAGGTCTGGAACTGCGCAGGCGTCACGATCTTCAGCGTGAACAGCATCCTGCTGTGGTACAGGCCGCAAAGTTCGCTGCAGTGGCCGGTGAACGTCCCTGTCTGCGTGGCCGTGATCTGGAAGTGGTTCGGGTGGCCGGGGATGACGTCCCGCTTGAACAGGAACTCCGGCACCCAGAACGAGTGAATCACGTCCGGCGAGGTCAGGTTGAACCGGACCACCTCACCCTCGGGGATCTCCAGGACGGGCAGCTGCTGCTCGTTGTCCGGCAGCGCCGGGTTCCACATGTCCCCGAGCTCAACGACGTGGTACCGGGGGTTGTAGTCGAACTTCCAGCTCCACTGGAAACCGGTCACGTTGACCGTCAGGGCCGGCTTGGCGGACAGCGAGTCGATCGTGTTCTCGTCCTTGGCGGTGTAGTAGAAGAGCACCGCGATCATGACGAACGGGACGATCGTGTACAGGATCTCGATCGGCATGTTGTACCGGACCTGCGGCGGGAGCTTGTCACCGCGCTTGCGGTGGAAGATCACCGCCCAGAGGATCAGTCCCCACACCACCGCGCCGACCAGCAGCCCGGCGATCCACGAGCCCTGCCAGAGGCTCAGGGTCACCTTGCCCTGTTCGGTGACGGGGTTCGGGAAGCCCAGGCGGGTGAACGTGTCGTTCGTGCACCCGGTAAGCGCGAGCAACAGCATGGCCAGCGCACCGATGCGCCACCAGCGCCTTCCGCGCCGATGCCGACTAAATCGAGTCAACGAAGTTGCCTTCCCAACAACGTCGCCGGGCACCCCGCCCAGGGGCCGGTCCACGGTTTCCTACAGCGTGTCGTGGAAACAGTATCGCGCTCGCCGGCGGCGCTGCACCCGCCCCCCGGCGTTCGGCGATCAAACCGCCGTTTTGACACCTTAAGCATTCATCCGGCTCCGTTGCGTGTTCCCGTGCGTAGCACGGCGGCACGAGGGGCACTATGGAGGACATGACCTGGTTCGGCCGGCGGCACGCCCCCGCGCGCGTCGCGCACGCGGCCGTATCGACGCCTGTGCCGTCAACCCCTGAGCCACAACCCCTCATCACGATCGACGCGCTCGGCCGCAAGTGCCCGATCCCGATCATCATGCTCGCCGAGCAGATTCGCGACGTGCCGGTCGGCGGTGTCATCGCCGTGCTCGCCGACGACCCGGCCGCCTACTCGGACGTGCCAGCCTGGTGCCAGATGAAGTCGCACGAGTGCGTGTTCCGCAGCGAACTGCGATCAGGCTGGTCGTTCGGCATCCGCCGGCGGTACTGACCCGGTCTCCCCCGGTGCCGCTTCCGGCCATCCGGAACGTACGCGTGGTGACTCCACCTGACCGTCACGATGCGTGTCCGCGGACCCGGCCAAGAGCGCCGCACGCTTCAGCCAACCACTAGCCACATCAGCCACTTCCGGGGACTTTGTACCCCAGGCGACCACTTTCCAGGTCGTGTGACCGGTCACAAGTTGTCACCAGGGGTACAAAGTGGTCGAGAGAGTACAAAGACGGGTGTCTGCTGGGGTCGCGAACGTGGCGGGGCGGTGTTACGCGTTCCTGAAGCGCTCGGTGAAGCGGGGGTCGGTTTCCCACCAGGGGCGCTCCGTGTCATCGGTCCCGTCAGCCTCAGCCTCACCCGCGACGGCCTCTGTGACCGCGGCCGGCTGGGGTGGCGCGGTGGCCCGCTGGGCGCGGGCGGCGTCCCTGGCGTCGAGTTCGGCGTCAATCGCGGTCGCCTCGGCCTTGTCTTCGCGCATCATCTGGATCAGCTGGACCGCCAGGAACGGCAGGCCCACGAAGTCGCCGAGGATCCAGATCACGCCGCCGCCGAGAACCTGGCTCGTCGCCAGGGTCGGCCCCCACGGGTAGCCGACCGCGTGGTAGTACGGGCCGGCGATCAGGTTGTTGTCCGCGATCACCGCGATGCCGAAGAACGCGTCGCCGACCACCTCCGCCGCGGTGATCCACATGGCGACGCCGTACGGGTAGGCCCTCGGCACCGGGTCGACGCGCAGCAGCGTCCAGAAGAACACGTACCCCGGCGCCATCAGCGCGAGATAGGTGAGCTCGCGGACGGTCCCGCTGTGGAAGACCGCCACGTACCAGGACGTGAAATACATCACCATCGGCACCGCGACCAGTGCCAGCGTGGTGATCGCCGGGAACGTCAGGACCCGCGCGACCCTGCTCCGGACCACGGCGTGCACGCTGCTCGCCGTTGCCGGGACCGCGGTCGCCAGCAGGGTGAGCGGTTTCCCCATGGCGAGGAACAGCGGCACGACCAGCACCAGCAGCACGGTCTGCACGGCCCGGGCGTAGAACAGGACGCCCTGGTACGCCCCCACCCAGGACATCGTGGCGATCACGAGGAACCCAAGGCCAAGCCCGCAGAAGGCGATCACGCGGCCGGTGCCCCACTGCCCGCCGTCCCGCCTGACCTTCCGCACGCCCGCGAGATAACAGCCGCCGAGGATCACGACGAGCGCGATCATCACGGGATCGGCGGTCCACTCCGTGAACGCGCGCGGCAGCGTCAGCTGAGGCGGTCCGGCGTATCCGGAAGCGAGTGGGCCCATGCCCGCTACGCTACCGCGCGGTCACCGCGGCCGTGTCAGCCGCTCCGGCCCGCGGCTGGCCCGGTCGGTAGCGGATGAATGTGACAGCGAGCCGGTCAGAGGCGGCTGAATGTCACAATCATCCGCCTGGACGGAAGAGAAGGGTCCCGCCCCGAGCGGGAGGCTCGGGGCGGGACCCTGCGGGCGTTTCTCAGGTCAGGTGGGCGGTCAGGTCGGCGGCGGCGGCGTCGCCGTAGGCCGCGGTGGCGCGGTCAGTGAACGTCGTCGGCTTGAGGTCGTACTCCTGCGGGCCGACCGTCTCCAGGACGTGCACGGCCATCAGGTTGCCCAGCTGGATGGCGCGTTCGATGGACAAGCCCCAGGACGTGCCGGCCAGGAAGCCGGAGCGGAACGCGTCGCCCGCGCCGGTCGGCTCCACGAACTTCGCGTCGGGGACGGGGCCGACGACGACGGGCGCCTCGCCCTTGCGCTCGACGCGGGCGCCGTCCGCGCCGAGGGTGATGACGCGGGTCGCGACACGCTCCAGGATGTCCGCGTTGGACCACCCGGTCTTGGACTCGATGACCGCTTCCTCGTACTCGTTGCAGAACAGGTAGGCGGCGTCCTCGATCAGCGTCCGCATCGAGGCGCCGTCGAGGAAGGCCACCTGCTGCGAGAAGTCCGCGGCGAACGGGATGCCGGCCGCGCGGCAGTCGGCGGTGTACCGCTGCATCGCGACTGGGTCACCCGCGCCGATCAGCACCAGGTCGACGCCGTTGGCGGCGGCGAGGCTCGCGATGTCGATCTCGCTGTCCTCGCTCATGGCGCCGGGATAGAACGACGCGATCTGGTTGCCTACCGAGTCGTTCGTGGCGACAAACCGGGCCGTGTGCTTGACCGTGGACGTGCGCACGCCGGACGTGTCGACGCCGTGTGCCTCGAGCCACTCGCGGTAGTCGGCGAAGTCAGCGCCGACGCTGCCGACGAGCAGCGGCTTGAGGCCGAGGCAGCCGAGCCCGAAGGCGATGTTCCCCGCCACGCCGCCGCGCCGGATCTCCAGGTCGCCCACGAGGAACGACAGGGAAACCTTGTCCAGCTTCTCGGCGATGAGAGTGTCGGTGAACTTTCCAGAGAACATCATCAGGTGGTCGGTGGCGATCGACCCGGTGACAGCTATTCGCATTGTGGGAGGTTACCGGCGCGGGTGGCTGTCAGTGGAAGGAGTCGCCGCAGGCGCAGGAACCCGTCGCGTTCGGGTTGTCGATCGTGAAGCCCTGCTTCTCGATCGTGTCCACGAAGTCGATCGTCGCGCCCATGAGGTAGGGAGCCGACATCTTGTCGGTGACGACCCCAACGCCACTGAACTCCGCGACGATGTCGCCGTCGAACGAGCGCTCGTCGAAGTACAGCTGGTAGCGCAGCCCCGAGCATCCACCCGGCTGCACGGCCACGCGCAGCCGCAGGTCGTCCCGGCCCTCCTGGGCGAGCAGCGCGCCCACCTTGGTGGCAGCGGCCTGCGTGAGGGTGATCCCCTGCTGCGTCACTTCGTCCTGAACGGTCATCTGAGACTAGCTCCCGTCGTTACGTCTGCTGCCGCTAGCGCGGCATCGTCGTTCGCTTTCAACGATATGCCCCGGGCCGGCATTCCTGCCATGTCGCCCTCCCCCAAGTGCGCGGGCTCACAAACCGGGGGCGCCCCACACCGGGAACCACCTGCTGAGGTCCTGCTCGACCTTCAGGTCGTCGGCGAGCGCGTTCTTGACCTGGATCTCGAGCGCGTTGTCCCTATGCTCCCCCGACAGCGGGGCGAAGGGGTAGAACGTGCCGCGCTTGTACAGGTAGACGAGCGCGAGCCTGCGCTCGCGCTCGTCCCTGAAGGCCACCAGCGTGCACAGCAGCTGCGGGCCGAACCCGTTGTCGACCAGCGTGCTGTTCACGGCGTGCAGGTCGGTGACGAGCGCATCGAGCTCGTCGCTCAGGTGGCTGCTGACCAGCCAGGTGAAGCCGTAGCTGTCCCTCGTCACCTCGACCGGCAGGCCGCCGTCGGGCTTCCCCGCGTCCATGTTGAGCAGGTCGCGGACCTCGTTCTGGATGTCGCTGAACGTCTTGCCTTCCACGGAGCGGAAGCAGACCGAGCCGGAGCCGGTCGGCGTGAACCCGGTCGACGCCTGCAGCGTGATCGCCGCGGACGGCAGCGCGAACAGGTCGTCGAGCTTCGGCTGTACCGGCTTGGTCCGGCCCAGCAGCATGTCGAGGAAGCCCATCGGCGATTACCCCGGTTACCTGATGCTGCCCGGGGTCGCCTGGCCGAGCTGCCGCTGGATCTTCGCCAGCTGCTCCAGGCGCTTCTCCAGGCTCGGGTGCGTGGAGAACAGCGTCGACAGGCTCGGGCCGCCGCCCTGGCCGCCCCGGCCGCCGCCGCGGGTGAGCCGCATCGCGGGCGCGAAGTAGAACGCGTTCAGCGGCTCGGCGGCGCGCAGGTCCTGCGTCGGGATGCGGTTCATCGACGTGGCGACCTTGGTCAGCGCGGACGCGAGCGCGCTCGGCTGCCCGGTCAGCAGCGCCCCGCTGCGGTCCGCCGCCAGCTCCCGGTACCGGGACAGCAGCCGGATCAGCAGGAAGCTGATCGCGTAGACCACGATCGAGACGGCCATGATGCCGAACATGACCAGCGCGGCGTTCTGGTTGTTGTTGCTCCGCCGGCCGCCGCCGAACAGCTCCGAGTAGAACGCGAACCGGACCAGCAGGCCGGCCACGATCGCGAGCATGCTCGCGACGGTCATCACCTGGACGTCCTTGTGCGCGACGTGGCTGAGCTCGTGCGCGAGCACGCCCTCGAGCTCCTCGTCGGTGAGTTCGAGGTGCCCGTCCATCAGGCCCTCGGTGACGCAGAGCACCGAGTTCTTGCTGTTGCGGCCCGTCGCGAAGGCGTTCGGCATGCGGGTGGGGGCGATCGCAACCCGCGGCTTGTCCATGTCCGCGAGCGCGCACAGCCGGTCCACGATGCCGTGCAGTTTCGGCGCCTGCTGCGGGGTCACCTCGCGGGCGCCGGCCGCGGCTAGCGCGATCTTGTCCGAGTAGAACAGCGAGATGAACGCGCTGCCGCCGCCGAAGATCAGTGCGATCAGCACGATCGCCGCTGCGGACGCGTGCGCCGCTGCCATGATGCCGATAATGAGTGCGACGAACGCGACGAATACCAGCCCAAGGAGGAACATCGTCGCGGTCATCCGCACGGTCAGTCCCCGGTCAGGCGCATACCTGGTACGCGCCATAAGGCACCTCCGATCATGCCAGGCTGCCTTGTCCCTGTACGTCCGCCTGCCTGGCCCTAAAGGGGAATCTACCTGAAGAACGCTCGCGGCAAGCTGAAGCGTTCCGCAGAGAGACCCGAATGCCCCGCGCGGCGTTACGCCTACGGCGAAGCGCCGTTAGGGCAGGCCGATCGAGTCGCTGCCGATCGTCCCGTCCGCGAGCAGTTTGCGCACCTCGCCGACGGTCGCGTCCGAGAACGGCAGGATGTAGTCCGCCGTCACGAACGTGTCGTCGGGGACCGACGTCCCGGACTCACGGACCAGCTCGACCGCCGCACCGAGGGCGGCGCGGAACGCGGTCTCGTCCTGCTTGCTCACCGCCGCGTCCAGCTCGGCGTCGAGCCCGGTGAGCTTGGCCGCCACGTCCTCGGCGACCTGGAACTGGCCCTCGCCGAGGATCCGCACGATCACGACCCGTCACCCGCCTGCGGCTGCTCGGCCGCCTGCGGCTGCTCGGCCGCCTGGGTGGCTTCCGAGCCGCTCAAGTCACCGCTGGCGCTCGAGTCCCCGTTGGCGTTGGCCTCGATCTGACGCGGCGCGCCCGCCGCGATCTCGCCCTTCATCCGGGCGAGCTCGGACTCGATCTCGTTGCCGGCGCCGAGCTTGTCGAGTTCCGCCTGGATGGCGTCCTGCTGCCCGCCCACGTGGTCTTCGAGCGCGCCGGAGGCGAGCAGCTCGTCGATCGCGCCGGCCCGGGCCTGCATCTGCGCCGTCTTGTCCTCGGCGCGCTGGATCGCCAGGCCGATGTCGCCCATCTCTTCCGAGATGCCGGAGAACGCCTCGTTGATCCGGGTCTGCGCCTCGGCGGCGGTGTAGGTCGCCTTGATGGTTTCCTTCCTGGTGCGGAAGGCATCCACCTTGGCCTGCAGCCGCTGCGATGCGAGCGTCAGCTTCTCTTCCTGCTCTTGCAGGTTGGAGTACTGGCCCTGCAGGTCGTTGAGCTGACCTTGCAGGCCGGCCTTGTTCTGCAGCGCCGCGCGCGCCAGGTCCTCACGGCCCTTCGACAGCGCGTCGCGCGCCTGCCCATCGCGGCGGTTGACCTCTTTCTGCAACGAGGTCATCTGCAGCTCGACCCGCTTGCGGGACGTGGCGACATCCGCGACCCCGCGCCTGACCCGGGTCAGCATCTCAACCTGCTGCTGGTAGGAATAGTCAAGGGTCTCGCGAGGGTCTTCCATCCGGTCCAGCGCCTTGTTGGCCTTGGCCCGGAAAATCAGCGAGACTCGCTTCATCACGCTCATAGACGCGGCCGTCCCCTTCATTCAACTGAGCGCCGCCTCGGGCGGCACGACGCCACCACGCGGCGGCTGATTGCCGCCGGCTACCCGTCTTTAACCCTACGCGCTGCCGCGCGTGGTAGCCACTTATCCGCTCGTCCGCACCCGTTTGCCAGGGGGCGAACTTCGCGCTGCTACCTACTAAGCTATGCGCGTGTTCCGACGCAGCAGTACACGGGCGCCAGGCGGCACGGACCAGGATCAGGATTCCGCGCACAGCCAGGAAGCCCCGGCAAAGACCAGGCCGCCCGCACAGGCGGGCAAGGGTAAGCCCACGCCCAAGCGCAGCGAGGCCGAGCGCAACAGGTACCAGTCCATCACCGGGTCGTCTACCAGCGGCCGCGGTCCGGCTGGATCAGGGCCGCGGGGCAAGCTCACCCCCGAGGACAAGGCAAGGGCACGGGCTGACCGCGTCCGCCGGACGGAAGCGATGCGGCGCGGCGAGGAATGGGCGCTCGCCCCGCGCGACCGCGGCCCGATCAAGAAGCTCGCCAGGGACTACGTGGACAGCCACCGGCGGCCCAGCGAGTACTACATGTACGTGCTGGTCGTCCTGCTCATCGCGCTGCTGTCGCGCAACGCCACGCTGAACACGTATGTCTCGCCGCTCGTGCTGGTGCTCATCGCCGTCGTCGCGGTGGACTCTTACCTGCTGCGCCGCTCACTCCACAAGCTGGCCGCCGAGCGCTTCCCGAACGAATCCACCCGGGGCATGACGACCTACGCGGTCATGCGCGGGCTGCAGATCCGCAGGTTCCGGATGCCCGCCCCCCGCCTGAAGCCCGGCGACAAGTTCTAGTGCTAGCCCGGGGCTAGGGGGGATGGGGGGCGGGGAGCCCCCCATGCCGGACGACCGACCCCCCCGGTGCATGCCCGATCTTCGATCGTATCGGGCATGCAGGTCTCGTGGTCAGCTCTCAGGATGCAGGCTCATCGGGCCGTATTCCTTGCGGTCGTCGTCGAACAGGGTCACCTGGTCCACGCCGGACTCGAGCAGTGCACGCCAGTTCTCGCCTAGCCAGCTTTCGGCGTCCCCCTGGCTGGCGAAGATCGCGTCCTGCAGGCCCGCGCCGCTTACCACCGCGCCGTCCGCCTTCTCGTACCGCCAGCTCCAGGGCATTCCGCCGGGCCTTTCTCTCGCTCCGTCAGCGTTACTTCTGTCGGCCGAGATTAGCACCGGGATCCTTGGTTAACCGCCCGACCCGACACGCCCCTCCTCGCGTCGGCTCGGGCGGTTAAGCACGCGGTGGTCAGGCGCAGAACAAGATCGCCCAGACCGCCTTACCGCGGCCGGCGACGGGGCTCCAGCCCCAGACGTCGCTGAGCGCGTCGACCATTTGCAGGCCACGGCCCGCTTCCTCCGCCCCGCCCGGGGCCTTGAGCACCGGCGCCACGTCGCTGGGGTCGAGCACCGCGCAGATCACCTCGCCGGTGCGGCGCAGCAGGCGCAGGCCCAGGTTCTCGGCCGTCGGCTTGCAGTCACGCATGGCGGTGGCATGTGTGACGGCGTTCGCCACGAACTCCCCGACGATCGTCTCCGCGTCCTCGGCGAGTGTGGCGAGGCCCCAGTCGCGCAGCGTGTTCCTCGTCAAACGGCGCGCCGCGCGCGCGGACTGCGGCCCGCGGCTGAGCGGGCAGGCCACCGCCGACGGCGAGTCCCACCAGTCGGCGGGCATCCGCACCACCCGCGGCCGCCGGGACCCGCAATCGATCCGGGCGGGCACGTCCAGCGGCCTGCGGGCGGCTGGATTAACCCTGGTCCGGGTGGGCAACTGCGCCAGCTGATTCAAGCTCATCGTTACCCCGAGGAGCGTCGTGCGTCATCCGGGTGATCGACGCAGGACACATCCTGCCCGATCAAACCATGCAGATGCAAGGCCAAATGCACGTTCATTCGTATCGTGCAGCTAACGGCGCATCCGGGCGCTGCGTATTTGTGCCATCACCACAAGGACAACGATGGCAATTGATATCCACAGGCCATACCGGGAGACGGCCTGCGCCACCGACACCGCGTGCTGGCCGAGCGCGTACCCGAGGCCCGCGAGCATGCCCGCCCACAGCAGCGAGCCGATCAGGTCCAGGGCGAGGAACGTCACCGCGGTCATCCCGGCCCAGCCGGCCAGCGCGTAGATGATGGCGGTAGGCACCGGCAGGAACGGCGCGGCCACCACGGCGGGCCAGGTGAACCAGCGGCCCCAGCGGCCGACCCGCGCCATGAACCTGGGCCCGTGCTTGCGCCGGCCAGACAGCAGCAGGATGATCCGCTCGCCCCACAGCCTGCCCGCCCACCAGTAGAGCAGGTCGAACTTCATCAGCCCTGGGATCGAGGCGAGCATGACCACGGTGAGCGAGCCGTGCCCGACCCGGGCGAACGCGGCGGCGGAGACGATCGCCTCTGTCGACCCGTTCAGGATCTCGAGCAGCACCGGGTGCGTGCCGACGAGGCTGGCGCGGAACGGGAGCAGCAGCAAGTAATACAGGCCGCTGATCGTGATCCCCGCCCAGCAGGCGATGTCCGCCCGGCGCGGTTTACCGGACCAGGGCAGCCTCGGGTCATCCCATGGATTCGCCGGCTTCCCCGTCGCCGGCTCAGGCTGAGCCGACTGGTCCTCCGCAGCCGCCACCGGCTCTTCGGTCACGGCGTTACGTTATACGTGCAGGTGGTGTGACACAACACGAGGCGGCCCGATGGAGAAGTACCTGGCGCCGGAGACGGCGGCCCGGATGGCCGCCGCCGCGGCCGCGTTCGGCGGGGCGCTCGATGAGTCGCAACGGTCCGTTCTGGCTAATGATTTTGCGGCGGAGGGGGCGCGGCGCGAGTGGTCGTACCTGCCTCAGCCAGCGCGGGACGGGCTGGCGATCGGGTCGCTCAGCGACCCGCAGCGCAAGCTCGCGCACGAGCTGATCGCGGCGTCAGTGAGCATGCCCGGGTACGCGAAGGTCGTCTCGATCATGGCGATGGAGCACGTACGGCGGGCGCTGACGCAGCTCGCCGCGCCGGCGATTTCGCACCTGTTCGACCCCGGGCGGTACTGCTTCCGGGTCTTCGGGGCGCCGGGCGGCGCGGCGCCGTGGGGGTGGCAGCTGGCCGGGCACCACGTGTCGCTCAACTTCACCGTCACCGGCGGGCGGTACCTGTCCGCCACCCCGTGCATGCTCGGCAGCGTGCCCGCCTCCTACGGGACGCTGGCGCCGCTCGCGGACGACGAGGCGCGCGGATATGCGTTCGTCAGCTCGCTGTCCGGGGTGCAGCGGGCCGCCGCCGTCATCTACCACCGCCCGCCGCCGGATTTCGCCACCCGCATGGTGCCGCGGATCGGGGCGGCGGAGCTGCCCGACCACGTGTTTGAGCCGGAGCCTGACTACACGATCTCCGATGCGGAGCGGTCGGTGCTGGCCTACGTGCGGGACGGGCCGAAGGGCGTGTCAGGCACCGACCTGGACGGCAAGCAGCTTGACGCGCTCGTGGAGCTGGTGGCCGCGTTCGCCGGGCGGCTGCCCGGCGAGGTGGCCGCGGCCGAGATGGCGCGGCTCGAGGCGGCGGGACCGGAGAAGCTCGCGTTCGCGTGGGCGGGCAGCACGGCTCCCGGCGAGCGGCACTACTACCGGGTGCAGGGACCGGACCTGCTGATCGAGCACGACAACACGCAGGGCGGCGGGAACCACGTCCATTCGGTGTGGCGGAACCCGTCGAACGACTTCGGCGACGACATCCTCGCGGCCCACTACCGCGCGGAGCATTCCTCGTGATAACAGGCCGGCTGGCTAGCGCTTCTCGATGTCGAGGAACTCGCGCTCGGCGGGGCCGGTGTAGACCTGGCGCGGGCGCGCGATCTTCGTGGCGGGGTCGTGAATCATCTCGCGGTAGTGCGCGATCCAGCCGGGGAGCCGGCCGATCGCGAACAGCACGGTGAACATCTTCGTCGGGAAGCCCATCGCCCGGTAGATCAGGCCCGTGTAGAAGTCCACGTTCGGGTACAGCTTGCGGCTGACGAAGTAGTCGTCGGAAAGCGCCACTTCCTCGAGTTGCTTGGCCAGGTCGAGCAGGTGGTCGTTCGGGGCGAGCCGGGCGATGAGATCGTCGGCGGTCGCCTTGACGATCCGGGCGCGCGGGTCGTAGTTCTTGTAGACCCGGTGGCCGAAGCCCATCAGCTTGACGCCGGGCTCCTTGTTCTTCACCCGCGTGACATACGCGCCGACGTCGCCGCCCTGATCCCTGATGTCCTCGAGCATCTCGAGCACGGCCGCGTTGGCGCCGCCGTGCAGCGGGCCGAACAGCGCGTTGATGCCGGCCGAGATGCTCGCGAAGAGGTTGGCCTCGCTACTGCCGACAACCCGGACCGTCGAGGTCGAGCAGTTCTGCTCGTGGTCGGCGTGCAGGATGAACAGCATGTCAAGCGCCTTGGCGACCGCCGGGTCGACCTCGTACGGCTCTGTCGGCAGCCCGAACGTCATCCGCAGGAAGTTCTCCACGTAGCTCAGGGAGTTGTCCGGGTACAGGTACGGCTGGCCGACCGTCTTCTTATAGGCGTAGGCGGCGAGCGTCGGCACCTTGGCGAGCAGCCTGACCGTGGACAGTTCCACATTCGGCTCGTCGAACGGGTTGAGGCTGTCCTGGTAGAACGTGGACAGCGCGGAGACGGCGCTGGACAGCACCGGCATCGGGTGGGCGTCGGCAGGGAACCCGTCGAAGAACTGCTTCAGCTCCTCATGCAGCAGCGTGTGCTTGGTGATCTGGCCGGTGAAGGCGTTCAGCTGAGCCTCTGCCGGCAGGTGGCCGTAGATCAGCAGGTAGCTGACCTCCAGGAAGCTCGACTTCTCGGCCAGCTGCTCGATGGGGTAACCGCGGTAGCGCAGGATGCCCGCGTCGCCGTCGATGTAGGTGATCTCCGACGAGCACGCGGCCGTGTTGACGAAGCCCGGGTCGAGCGTCACCATGCCCGTCGTCGACAGGAGCTTCGTCACCTCGATTCCGGCGGCTCCTTCGGTCGCTTGCTTGACCGGGAGGTCGAGTTCGCCACTGTTGTAACGCAACGCGACCGAGCCATTAGCGGACGATGCTTCGGGCATTCGCGCAGTCCCTTTCACGCTTCCTCCGGGACGCGCGCACGGCAGAGCGGCCGGGATCGCCGGCCGCGGCACCGCCCCGTTGGGGTCCTGAAAACTTACTTTGCACGCTAGTACGCGCCGGGCGCTGTTGAAACCAGGAGGACGTGGGACAACGATCACAGTATCAGCCCAGGGGGACGACCCCCTGGAACCCCCGGTGCGCGCCCGATGGCGAAAACTCGCCATCGTATCGGGCGCGCGGTCCCAGGGGCGACGCGGCGAACCCCGGCTTACGATGCGGTCATGAGGTTCGCGATCTCGATTCCCCAGTTTTACGGCGACGGCGAGTTCTCGCCCGCTGACTTCCGGGAGTACTTCGCCAGGGCCGAGTCGTTCGGCGTGTACGAGAGCGCATGGGCGCAGGAGATGCCGCTCAGCGCGGCACCGCAGCTGGCACCGCTCGAGGTGATGACGTACGCGGCCGCGTGCACGTCGTCGCTGCGGCTCGGCTGCACGGTGTTCGTGACCACGCTGCACAGCCCGGTGCACCTGGCCAAGAACCTGGCCACGCTCGACCAGCTCAGCCGCGGGCGGCTCGAGGTCGGGGTGGGATCGGGCGGCCCGCGGCGGCCATTCGGCGCGTTCGGGATATCGGGTGACCGGTACGTCGCCCGGTTCACCGAGGGCATCCGCCTGATGAAGGCGCTGTGGACCGAGCCGTCGGTCACGTTCGACGGGGATTTCTGGCAGCTCAAGGACGCGGCGATGGAACCGAAGCCGTATCAGAAGCCGTACCCGCGGCTGTGGTTCGGCGGGTCGGCCGAGGCGGCGGTGCGGCGCGGGGTCCGGCTGTGCGACGGATTCTTCGGCGCGGGGTCGTCATCGACGCAGGCGTTCGCGACGCAGGTGTCGGTGGCGCGGGACGCGCTCGCCGCCGCCGGGCGGCGGGAGGGGTTCGGCCCCGGTGAGTTCCCGATCGCGAAGCGGGTCTACATCGGGATCGACCCGTCCGACGCGTCCCGGGCGCGGCAGCGGGTGAACGACACGCTCGCGCGGATGTACGGGCAGCGGGTGCCGGCGATCGAGTCCGCGGCGATCGCGGGCACCCTGTCCGACTGCGTGCCCGCGGTCCGCGCGGTGATCGACGCCGGGGCGGACCTGGTCCTGTTCACCCCGCTGTACGACGTGCCCGGGCACATGGAGCGGATCGCCGCGGAGCTCATCCCGCGGCTGGCCTAGCGCGCCGCGGCCGCCGGGGCCTTGGCCGCCCGGGGCCTTGGCCGCGGGCCGGAAAGCGGTCATGATCGAGGTGGTGGTCGGGTCGGGCGCGCAGCGGAGTGAGCATGACAGAGGTTCGAGAGACCCGGGCTGGCGCCGCGGGCCCTGACATCACGCCGCTCCTGCGGCCGCTGCAGATCGGGCGGCTGCGGCTGCGGAACCGGTTCGTCTTGCCGGGGATGCAGCGCGCCTGGACCGTCGGCGGCGCTCCCACCGACCGGATGCGCGAGTACTACCGTCAGCGCGCCCTGGGCGGCACGGCGCTGGTGATCACCGAGGCCTGCGCGGTCGATCATCCGAGCGCGACATCCAACTCCCTCTTCGGCTGGCTCACGGCCCGGACCGCCGGCGCCTGGCGGTCGTGTGCCGACGCGGTCCACTCGGCCGGCGGTGCCATGTTCCTGCAGCTGTGGCACCAGGGGGCGGTCGATACCGGCGAGGCGGGCGCCGACTTCACCGCGCTCAGCCCCTCGGGTCTGGCCCACCCGGACAAGCCGTTCGGCCGCGCGGCTAGCGCCGCGGAGCTCGCCGCGATCAGGCAGGCCTTCGTGCGGAGCGCGGTGTACGCGCGGGAGGCGGGTGCGGACGGCGTAGAGATCCACGCCTGCCACGGCTACCTCCTCGACCAGTTCCTCTGGCCGGCGATCAACCTGCGCACCGACCGGTACGGCGGCGCGGCGATGTCCGGCCGCGCGGCGTTCCCCGCCGAGGTGATCGCGGCGGTGCGCGCGGCGACCGGCCCGGATTTCCCCATCTCCGTCCGGATCTCGCAGTGGAAAGAGCTGGACTACGAGGCGAAGATCGCGGCGAGCCCCGGCGAACTCGGCCAGCTCGTCTCGATCCTGCGGTCCGCGGGCGCCGACCTGTTCCACGTGTCGACCCGCCGGTTCTGGACGCCGGAATGGCCCGGGTCGGATCTCGGCCTCGCCGGCTGGGTGAAGTCGTTCACCGACGCGCCGGTGATCGCCGTCGGGAGCGTCGGCCTCGACATCGATGTCATGGCCACCTTGACCGGCGAGGAAGCCCGGCCGACCGGCGCCAGCCGGATCGAGGACCTGGTCCGGCGGTTCAACCGCGGCGATTTCGACCTCGTGTCCGTCGGCCGCAGCCAGATCGGCGACCCGGACTGGGTGGCGAAGATGCGCGATGACCGGATCACCGACATCAGGCCGTTCCGGCGCGCGGACGTAGGCTTCCTCTGACCCGGCCGGCTACGACCCGGACGCTCATACCCCCAGCGGGTGCCAGACCGTTTTCGTCTCCAGGGTGGCGAACATCCGGTCGAGAGGCGGTTCGGCGGTCCAGTCGCCGGCCGGGAGGCGGACCACGCGCTTGAGGTTCTCCGCCGCGGCGACCGCCAGGTCGTCGGCGAGCGCGCCCGGCGCGTCCAGCGCCCCCGCCAGGTCGATGGCGTTGACGTCCATGTGCGACGCCAGCCAGGGGGCGATCTCGGCGACCCGCCCGGTGAGCAGGTTCACCACTCCCCCGGGCACGTCGGAGGTGGCCAGCACCTCGGCCAGCGTGATCGCGGGCAGCGGGTACTTATCGGAAGCGACCACGACCGCGGTGTTCCCGCTGACGATCGCCGGCGCGACCACGGAGACCAGGCCGAGCAGCGCGCTGTCCTGAGGGGCCAGGACGGCCACCACGCCGGCGGGCTCGGGCAGCGAGAAGTTGAAATAGGGCCCCGCGACCGGGTTGGCGCCGCCGCGCACCTGGGCGATCTTGTCGGCCCAGCCGGCGTACCAGACCCAGCGGTCCACGGCCGCGTCGACCTCGCCGGAAGCCGCGCTCTGCGACACGCCGGTGGCGTGCCGTAGCTCCTCGGCGAACTGGGCGCGGCGGCCTTCAAGAACCTCGGCGACCCGGTAGAGCACCTGGCCGCGGTTGTACGCGGTCGCGCCCGACCATCCGGGAAAGGCCTTGCGGGCCGCGACCACCGCGTCGCGGGCGTCCTTCCGCGAGGCCAGCGCCGCGTTGGCGAGGAACTCGCCGCCGGCCCCCAGGACCTCGAAGGAACGGCCGCTCTCCGAGCGGGGGAACGCGCCGCCGATGTACAGCTTGTACGTCTTGCGGACGGCGACGCGGTCAGACATCGCCGCCGCCCACGACGTCGAGGTAGGCCTCAAGGCCGTGCCTGCCGCCCTCCCTGCCGAACCCCGACTCCTTGTAGCCGCCGAACGGCGACGAGGGGTCGAACCTGTTGAACGTGTTCGCCCACACCACCCCGGCCCGCAGCCGGGACGCCATCCACAAGATCAGCGACCCCTTCTCCGTCCACACCCCGGCGGACAGGCCGTACGGGGTGTTGTTCGCCTTCTCTACCGCCTCGGCCGGGGTGCGGAACGTCAGCACGGACAGCACCGGCCCGAAGATCTCTTCCCGCGCGATCCGGTGCGCCTGGGACACCTCGGTGAACACGGTCGGCGGGAACCAGAACCCGCGGTCGGGCAGCGGGCACGGCGCGGACCACCGGGCCGCTCCCTCCGCCTCGCCCGACCCGGCCAGCTCCGAGATCTTGTCCAGCTGCGCCCGCGAGTTGATCGCGCCGACGTCGGTGTTCTTGTCCAGCGGGTCGCCGAGCCGCAGCGTGCCCATCCGCCGCCGCAGCGCCGCGAGCACCTCGTCGGCCACCGACTCCTGGACCAGCAGCCGCGACCCGGCGCAGCACACGTGGCCCTGGTTGAAGAAGATCCCGTTGACGATCCCCTCGACCGCCTGGTCGGCCGGCGCGTCGTCGAAGACCACGTTCGCGGCCTTGCCGCCGAGCTCGAGCGTTACCCGCTTGCCGGACACCGCGCAGGCGCGGGCGATCTCCTTGCCGACCGCGGTCGAGCCGGTGAACGCGACCTTGTCGACGCCCGGATGAGCGACGACCGCCTGCCCGGTCGCGCCGTCGCCGGTCACGATGTTCACCACGCCGGGCGGCAGGTCGGCCTGCTGGCAGATCTCGGCGAACAGCAGCGCGGTCAGCGGCGTCGTCTCGGCCGGCTTCAGCACGACCGTGTTCCCGCAGGCGAGCGCGGGCGCGACCTTCCAGGCCAGCATGAGCAGCGGGAAGTTCCACGGGATCACCTGGCCGACCACGCCGAGCGGCCGGGGCGACGGCCCGAACCCGGCGTAGCCCAGCTTGTCGGCCCAGCCCGCGTGGTAGAAGAAGTGCGCCGCGGCCAGCGGCACGTCGACGTCCCGCGACTCCCTGATCGGTTTGCCGTTGTCCATCGACTCCAGGACGGCGAGCTCACGCGCCCGTTCCTGGATGATCCGCGCGATCCGGAACAGGTACTTTCCCCGCTCGCGGCCCGGCATCGCCGACCAGACCCGCTCGTACGCCTGCCGCGCGGCCGCGACCGCCCGGTCGACGTCCTCCGGTCCGGCGTGCGTCACCTCGGCGAGGACTTCCTCGGTGGCCGGGGAAATCGTCTTGAACGCCGAGCTTCCCGCGACGAACGAGCCCCCGATGAACAGCCCGTAGGAGTCGCGCAACCGCACGACCGAGCGTGACTCGGGCGCCGGAGAATACTCAAAACGCATAACTCACCTGTCAGTCCACCGTCATATAGTCGGGACCGGAATAGCGCCCGGTCTCCATCCTTTCCCGCTGCATGAGCAGGTCGTTCAGCAGGCTGGAGGCGCCGAGCCTGAAGTACCGCGGGTCCAGCCAGTCCTCGCCCGCGGTCTCGTTCACGAGCACCAGGTACCTGATGGCGTCCTTTTCCGTCCGGATGCCGCCGGCGGCCTTGACCCCGACCCGCCGCCCCTCGGCGCCGAAGAAGTCCCGCACCGCCTCGAGCATGACCAGGGTGACGGGCAGCGTGGCGGCGGGCGCCACCTTGCCCGTGGACGTCTTGATGAAGTCCGCCCCTGCCAGCATCGCCAGCCAGGACGCGCGGCGCACGTTGTCCAGCGTGCTGAGCTCGCCGGTCTCGAGGATCACCTTCAGGTGCGCGTCCCCGCAGGCCCCGCGCACGGCCGCGATCTCCTCATACACCAGCGCGTACCGGCCGGACAGGAACGCGCCCCGGTCGATGACCATGTCCACCTCGTCCGCCCCCGCCGCGACCGCCGACTTCACGTCGGCCAGCTTCACGTCGAGCGCGGCCCGGCCGGACGGGAACGCGGTCGCCACGCTGGCCACCAGGACCGGCGACCCGGCGACCCCGGCGACCGCCACGGGCACCAGGTCGGGGTAGACGCACACCGCGGCCACCGGCGGGGCGCCGAAACCCGGATTACGCGCCTTGGCGCACATCGCGCGGACCTTTCCCGGCGTGTCCTGACCCTCGAGCGTGGTCAGGTCGATCATGGAGATCGCCAGGTCGATGGCCTGCCGCTTGCTGTCGGCCTTCACCGACCGGGTGGCCAGCGCGTCCGCCCGGGCCCGGGCACCGGTCTCGTCGACGCCGGGCAGTCCGTGCAGGAAGCGCCGCAGCGACTGCTCGGAGGCGGCGAAGTCGCCAGCGGCACCCAGGACGTTCATCCGTCCATTGTCGCGCACGGTGGCGGCCGTTCAAGCGGTGACCGCGGCCTCGACCACCCGCCCGAACGCCACGACCGTCTCCTCGTCGGCCCCCACCACCTGCAGCGAGGCGATCACGCCGCCCTTAGCGGGCACCGGTAGCGCGAGCGCCGGCAGGCCGGCCAGGCTGACCGGCGCGGTCAGCATGGTGAGCGAGAACCCGCGATGCCCGAGCAGCGGCGGCTGCCCGGTCAGGGTCGGCAGCACCAGCACGGGGAAGTCCGCGAGCAGCGAGCGGAACGCCGCCGCCACTCGCTCCCTCATCACGTCGGCCGCCGCCCGGTCGGCGCGGGTGAGCCGGGCGCCGCGCTCCATGTTCCGCCGCACGTGCGGGCTGAGCTGGTTCAGGTACGGCATCAGGTAGGCGTTGCCGCGGAACCCCTCGGCGTCGATGATCACGCTCACGGCGTCCAGCGCGGCGCTGAAGTCACAGCAGGCGACGTGCGTCACGGCGACGCCGGCCGCCTCGAGCGCGCGATCCACGGCGGCGTCGATCGCCGGGTCCACGCCGCCCTCGACCCCGATCACGCCCAGCCGGCCCGCCGTCAGCTCCACTCTCGCGGGCACGGTGAAACCCGGCTCGATGAGCCGCATGCCGAGTTCGATCGCCGCCATGTCGCGGCCCATCGGCCCGACGGTGTCCAGCGACGGCGCCAGCGAGTAAACGCCCTTCACGGAGACCCGGCCCCACGCGGTCTTCAGCCCTGCCACGCCGCAGCATGCGGCCGGTATGCGGATAGAGCCACCCGTGTCCGTTCCGAATGAAACATCCGCCTCACCCGTCGCGACCGCGACCGCCGAGCCGCTGGACGAGCCGCCGGGCACACGGCGCGGATCCCTGGGGTTCACTGGCGTGCCCGCCCAGTGGTTCACCCCGCTGGCCGACCAGCACAGCTCGGTCAGCCCGGTCTTGCCGGCGATCGACGCGCCGGACTCCCGCGCGGACGCGATCACCGCCGCGTCGTTGACGGCCGGCTCGGCCATCTCCGCCACGACGGGGCACCCGGCCGTCGTCGGCACCCCGGCAACGTCGATGCAGTCCTTCACCGCAAGCCGCGGGCCGGCGCCCTCGGGCATCATCCGCACGATCCACGTGCCCATGACCTCATGATTGCTCAAAACCTAGACTTTTAGTCCGAACGTAAGCGGCTGACTCGCCGGGCCGCCGCTGATCCGATGTGGTCGATGGCCCACGGACCACCTTCTAGCTAGGGTGGTGAATGGCCCATCGACCACGTTCAGGCCAGGTCGGGATACCCTTGCCCGCATGCGTTCTGCTCGGGCGGCCTGGGTCGCGGCGGCCATCGACGTGAGCTGCGTGCTGCTCTTCGTGGTCATCGGGCGGGCCAGCCACGCCAAGGGCGAAACGCTCGGCGGCATCGCCTCGACCTCGTGGCCGTTCCTCGCCGGGCTTGCCGTCGGCTGGGCCGCCTCCCGGGCCTGGCGGCGGCCGCTCACGGTGCGCCCGGCAGGAATCACCGCGTGGCTGTGCACGGTGGCGCTCGGCATGGTGTTCCGGGTGGCCTCCGGCCAGGGCACCGCCGCCGCGTTCATCGTCGTGGCGCTGGCATTCCTCGGCCTGTTCCTGCTCGGCTGGCGGGTGCTCGCGAAGCTGCTCCCGGCTGGCCGGCCGCTAGCCCGCCGCTAATCCGTCGCTAGGCGGAGGCCAGCACGGGGGACGGCAGCCGGCCCTGGGCGGCGCCGGGGTGGCCGGCGTCGAAGCCGCGGCCGATGCTGGCGATCTCGGCGAGCTCGTAGCTGCTGAGCACCTCGACGGACAGTTCGTGCAGTCGCCGGGTCTTCGCCGCGCAGCAGTCCTCGAGTAGCGTCACCGCGAAATCCCGCATGAACGCGGACCGCGCGGTCGTCTCCACGCAGATGTTCGTCACCACGCCGCAGATCATCAGGCTGCTCACGCCGAGCCCGCGAAGCAGCGGCTCCAGCGAGGTCCACTGGAAGGCGTCGAACCGGACCTTGTCCACCACGAGGTCGTCCGGGCCGCAGCCGAGTTCGGCGCACACCTCGGCGTCCCAGCTAGTGGCCGCGAGCCCCTCAACCGCGGCGAGTTCCGGGCTGTTGTGGATCAGGGCCGCGCCCTCGTCGGGCCGCCCCGGACGGTAGACGTGCCTGGTGAACACGACGGGGACGCCTGTCCGGCGGGCCTGCCCGACCGCGACGGCGGCGGTGCGGACGGCGTCCATGGCGCCCTCGAGGCCGCGGCCGATCTGGGAGAACGACCCGTCCGGATGGCAGAACCCGTTCTGCATGTCGACCACGAGCAGCGCGTATCCATCAGCCGTCATCGGTCTGGCTCCTTCCGCAGGCACCCTCACCGTAACACTCCGCGGAGGACAGGCGTATCCTGCGCGAACATGGGACAACGATCTGTGATCGCGGAGTTTCGCGACGCGTATTACAGCGAACTGGACTCTGGCCAGCAGTCGGCGCTGATCTCGTGGCTGGCCTTCACGGGGACGTGGGGGGCGGTGCGCGGCATCACGCACGCCATCAAGGCCGGCAAAGGCCCGTTCAAGAACATGAGCCTCGGCGGCGAGCACCTGCACCACTACATGTGGGGCATCGGGCTGCTGACCGGCGTCGGGGCGGTCGCCGTCCGCGGCGACGAGAAACTGCGGCGGCACCCCGGCACCGCGCTCGCCTACGGCGGCGGGCTCGCGCTCATCGTGGACGAGTTCGCGCTGCTGCTCGACCTCCAGGACGTCTACTGGGCCAAGCAGGGCAGGATCTCCGTCGACCTGGCGGTCGGCGGCAGTTCGGCGGTTGGCAGCTACTTCGCCGGCCAGCCGGTGCTGCGGAAGGTGTATCGCCGCCTGCGCGGTCGTGACGGGGGTCACAAGGAGACTGCGGCGGGCAGCGCATAGCCCGGCGGACAGCGGGCAGGCGAAAGGCGTTCGGACGACGTCGAGCCAGAGGGGGACTTCTCGATGGCTAACGAGCTGAAGGGCCTGCGGGTCGCCTTCCTCACCTCCAACGAGGGCGTGGAGCAGGTAGAGCTCACCGCGCCGTGGGAGGCGGTGCAGAACGCCGGCGGCACGCCGGAGCTCATCGCGCCGAAGGACGGCACGGTGCAGGCGTTCAACCATCTCGACAAGGGCGACACCTTCACCGTGCACCGCGCGCTTCAGGACACCGACCCGACCGAGTACGACGCGGTCGTCGTGCCGGGCGGGGTCGCCAACGGCGACTTCCTGCGCGCCGCGGCGAGTGAAGTTAACCCGGCCTAACCCGCCAGCGCCGGCGCCCGCGGCCCACTTCACATCACTTTTCGTCCTTAGAACTAGGACAAACCGGACGCCAAAAGGGCCAAAAGTGATGTAAAGACCAAAAGTGATGCGAAGTCGCCGCTCCCACGGCACCCGTGAGCCACAGGATTAACGTGGGTTACAGCTGCGGGACGGGGGGAACCGCCTTGGCGGATGGCGCGCCCTCCACAGGAGTGACTGTGCGGGCGGGCAGTGCGATCGGGGCCCGAGTGACTGGTGTGGCCGACAGGGCGGGCCGCGCGGAGCCATCGCCGGAGGACGGGGCTTCGCCGGAGGACGGGGCGTCGCCGGAGGCGGGCCGGTCACCGGAGAGGGGCGGCTCGTCGGCGAGGGGCGGCGCTGGGGGCGGGGGCGGCGGGGCCGGGGGGTTCGCGCGGACGGCTTCGGCGTAGGCGGCGCGGAGTTTGGCCAGTTCGGTGTCGGGGTCGGTGAACCAGCTCGTGGACCACAGCCGGTGCACCCGCCAGCCGAGCCGCTCCAGGTGCTCCTTGCGCAGCCGGTCCCGGTCGCGGACGCTGCGCGAGTCGCGGTAGGACATGCCGTCGGCCTCGACGGCGAGGATCATCCGCGACGGGTCGTCGGGGTGCGCGGCCGCGAAGTCCACCCGGTAGCCGCCCACGCCGTACTCCGGGACGACCATGATGCCGAGGCCGGCCAGCCGCGCCGCCACGTCCGCCTCGAACGCGCCTAGCCCGGAGTCCGAGCCCGACGCCGCCACCGGGGTGCCGCCAGAGCCCGCGTACTCCAGGTACTCGGCGAGCAGCCGGGCGCCCGGCTTGGTGAGCCGGCCGGGGTCCACGTCGTGGCTGGAGAACGAGCTGACCACCGTGAGGCGGCGCTTGGCCCTGGTGGCGGCGACGTTCAGCCGCCGCTCGCCGCCGTCGCGAAGCAGCGGCCCCCACTGGTAGCGCATCCGCCCGTCGGCGTGCTTGCCGTAACCGACCGACAAGATGATCGCGTCCCGCTCGTCGCCCTGCACCCGCTCCAGGTTCTTGACGAAGAACGGATCGGCGGCGTCTTCCGCGAAGAACGCCTCCAGGTCGGCGTGCCCCGACGCCAGCGCGGCGCGCAGCGCGAGGTCGATCCGTTCCGCGTGCCGCATGCCGAGGGCGATCACCCCGAGGGATTCCGCGGGCCGGGTGTGCGCGTGGTCAAGGATCAGCTTCACTACCTCTTCGACCTCGGCGTCGGCGTCGCCGGCCACCACGTGCCGCAGGCAGTCGTCGCGGGCCACACCGGGGAACGTGGTCAGCGCGCCGCCGTAGATCCGGTCGTTGGAGAACGCCACCAGGCGCTCGTCACGCGAGCGGTAGTGCCAGCTCAGCGGGCACACCGGCAGCAGCGGCCGCAGCGCGTCGAGCACGGACTCGAACCCGGCCCGCAGCGACACCGTCTCCTCGGCGAGGTCGTCGTCGTCGCCCGGGTCGCCGGAGTCCACCTGGCGGAAGAAGTTCGTCGGCGGCAGCTGCCTGTCGTCCCCGGCGACCACCACCTGGTGCGCCCTGATCATCGAGCCGATCGCGTCGGCGGGCACGATCTGGCTCGCCTCGTCGAAGATCACCACGTCGAACAGCCGGGTCAGCGGCAGCACCTGGCTGACCATCAGCGGGGACGTCGCCCAGCACGGCTTGAGCGCGAACAGGACGTCGCTGGTCTGGTCGAGGAGCCGGCGCAGCGGCAGGTGGCCGCGGCGCAGCGCCGCCTGCTTGCGGATCACCCGGGCCTGCAGCGGGTGCTTGTCGACCGCCTCGCGCAGCTGGCGGGCCCACGCGCTGCGCACCCGGGCGCGGTTCGCGGCCAGGTGCTCGGTGTCGCGGGCGCGGAACTCTTCGGCGATCTCGTCGAGGGCCGCCCCGTACTCGGCGCCGTAATCGGAGTCGCGGACCCGGATCTGATCGAGGATCGACCGGTACCACGCGTAGTCGAAGGCGGCGACAAGATGGTCAGGAGACACCCCGAGCTGCTCTTTGGCGGGGGGTTCCGGGGGGTCGTCCCCCCGGGCTAGCACAGCATCGAGCAGCGGCGCCAGGCCGAGGCCGCCGAACCGGCGGGCCAGCTCGTGCAGCCGGGGCAGCTTCCACGGCGTTTCCGCGTCCGCCGCCAGCGCGGCGGACGCTTCCTCCGGGTCCGCGTCGAGGCCGGCTCGCGGTGCGAGCGCCGCCAGCGCGGCGAGCTGCCGCTCACACTCCTGCCACGCTTGGGCGAGCGCCGGGTAGTCCGACGGCAGCCGCGGCTCGGTGCCGGGTCCGGCGAGTATCGCCCACTCCGCCTGGGCCTGCTTGCGCAGCGCGCGCCGTTCGCGGAAGCCGCGCCCGGGCTGCCCCGCCTCGTGGAGGAGGGCGAGGAGGTGAGTCAGCCGGGTACGTTCTGGATAAGTGAGAGAGGCGGGCAGGCCGGTTTCCCTGCACGCGGTGGCCAGCCGGGCAGCCAGCCTCGGCAGCGTCCGGGCGGACAAGGTGCCGGCGAGCTCGACGCCATCCCGCGCCTCGGCGCGGGTGCGGATCGTCGCGCCGAACCAGGGGGTGCTGCCGGGGCGGAGCGAGAATCCGCCGAGGCGGGTGAACTCGCGCAGCTCGTCGCGGACCGCCTCGGCGACCTCGGGGGTGATCTCCTCGGGCGCGGGCAGCCGTGCGCCGGCCCGTGCGGCCGGCGGCACGCCGAGCAGCGCAGACTGCACCTGGTAGGCGGACAGCCGCCACGGCTCGTGCACCCGGTGCAGCGCGGCCGCGTGCCGCTGCAGCCGCTGTTGCCGGTCGGTCAGCCTGCGGTGCAGCGCGGTCGTGTCGGGCGCGGTCGCGTGCTCGGCGAGGTCCAGGGTGGCGCCGAGGCCGGCCGCGATGCGCTGCCTGTCGCGGGTCCCCTCGTGGATGTCGAGCACCAGGTCGCCGAGGCCGACGCCGACGAGCCGGGACAGCACCGCGTCGATCGCGGCCCGTTTCTCCGCGACGAACAGCACCTTGCGGCCGCGGGCCACCATGGCCGTGATCAGGTTCGCGATCGTCTGGCTCTTGCCGGTGCCCGGCGGGCCGTGGATGACCAGGCTGCGCCCGGCAAGCACCGCCTCGATCGCGCTGCGCTGCGAGGAGTCGGCGTCGAGGACGGAGTAGTCGTCCGCGGGGTCGTCGGTTCCGGCCGGCTCGTCCGCGTCCGGGGCGGCGCTGACCAGCTCCTGGGATGCCGGGTCGCCCGCGATCGCGGCCACCAGGTCGCTGTCGGCGAGCAGGTCGCCCGCCGCCTCCAGGTCGCGGACCATCGGCAGCTTGGCGTAGGTAAACGTGCCGATGACCTTGCGTTTCTCGATCGTGAACCCGGGCACCTCGGCCGCGGCCGCGGCCTTGGCGAGCTGCCCGGCGATGCGGTCCGGGCTTGGCTTCTCCACGACCGCGCCGAACACGCTCGCCAGCTTGTGCAGCAGCACCGGGTTGACCTCGACGTCGTCGTCCAGGGTGAGGTCGAAGTCGTCGTACCGGGCCCTGGTCGGGGCGATGGTGAGGCCGCGCAGCAGCACCGGCGCGGCCGGCTCGAGGAACAGCTCGTCCCAGCGGGCGAGGCCGGTGGCCAGGTAGCCCGCCCGGATGCCGCGCTCTTCTGTCAGTTCGCGCGCCTTGCGGTAGATGGTCTGCATGCGGCGGATCGCGTCGGCCCGCTCGTCCGCGTCGGCGAACAGCTTGGTGAGCCTGGCGTGGCCGGTCTTCTCGAACCGCTCGAGCACGTCGGGGTCGGCGTGGGCCAGGTCGAGCGTGCCGGCCCGCCGGTCCTTGTAGTACAGCAGCGTGTTCCGGCCGCCGAGATCGGTCAGCGCGTCGGTCCACTGCCGCTGCGCGGCCGCGATGAGCTCTAGGCGGCGGGCGTCGTTCGCCTCGCTGAGTTCGGACAAGGACCCCTCCTGCCGCGCTGGCGGACCCGACTTTCCCGACTACCCCGGCATAAAGGAAACAAACGACGTTGACGAGCGCATCCCTGTGTTCTAAAGTGCTAGGCAACTAAGACACTAGGTCGGTGACGTCGTGATCAGTTTCCGGGTGGAGGCGCGGACGGGGGTGCCGCCGTACCTGCAGATCGTGCAGCAGGTCAGGCAGGCGCTGCGGATGGGCGTGCTCGACGTCGGGGACCAGCTTCCGACAGTGCGCGAAGTCGTCGCCGCGGTGGCGGTCAACCCGAACACCGTGCTCAAGGCCTACCGCGACCTGGAGCGCGAGGGCCTGGTCGAAGCGCGCGCGGGACAGGGCACGTTCGTCCGGCGCCGCCCGCCCGGGCCGCCGCCCGGTACGCACTCACGGCTTGGCCGGTCGCTGGAGCGCTGGGTGCGGGAGGCCCGCGAGGCCGGGCTCGACGACGAGTCGATGGAATCGCTGCTGCGGATCACGCTGCGGGCAGGGGACGCAGCGGAGGCTGAATCGGAGGAGATCGCATGAGCACGGCGATCGAGACACATGAGCTGTCCAAGCGCTACCGGCGGGTCAGCGCGCTGACCGAGTGCACGGTCACCGTGCCCGAGGGACGGGTTTCCGCGCTGGTCGGGCCGAACGGGGCGGGCAAGACCACGCTGCTGCGGATCCTCGCCGGGCTGGCCAGCCCGACCGGCGGCACGGCTGCCGTGCTGGGCGGGGCGCCGCGGCAGGACCCCGCATTCCTCGCCGAGATCGGGTTCCTCGCCCAGGAGATCCCGCTGTACCGGCGGTTCACCGCCGAGGACCACATCCGGATCGGGGCCCACATGAACCCGCGCTGGGACGCCTCGCTGGTGCGCACCCGGCTGGCGGAGCTGCGCATTCCGCTCGGCCAGCGCGTGGGCACGCTGTCCGGCGGCCAGCGCGCCCAGGTGGCGCTGGCCCTCACGCTGGCCAAGCGGCCGCGGGTGCTGCTGCTCGACGAGCCGGTCGCGGCGCTGGACCCGCTGGCGCGGCGGAAGTTCCTCGCCACGCTGACCGCGGGCGTGGCGGACGCCGGGGGCGAGCTCACCGTCGTGCTGTCCTCGCACCTGGTCACCGACCTGGAGCGGGTGTGCGACCACATCATCCTGCTGGCCGGATCCCGGGTCCAGCTCTCCGGTGACATCGACACGCTGCTGGCGGAGCACAAGGTCCTGGTCGGGCCGCGCAAGGACACCGCGCCGATCGAACGGACGCACAAAGTCGTGCAGGAGGTGGCGACGGCCCGTCAGTCCACCCTGCTCGTCCGGCTGGGCGGCCCGGTCATCGACCCCGCCTACCAGGCCGAGGACGTGACCCTCGAAGAGCTGGTGCTGGCTTACATGGGCGCCGACGAGGCGTCCGCGGGCAAGCGCCTCACGACGGTGGGAGAAAGCTCATGACCTGGCTTGTCTGGCGTCAGTACCGCGGCCAGGCCGCGATCGCATCCGTGCTGCTCGCCGCGGCCGCCGCGGTGATACTCGCGGACGGCTTCCAGATCGCGTCGCGCTGGCACTCCATCCTCGTCGCGTGCGCGGGGAACACCGCGTGCCTGCAACAGCAGGCGCCGCTTGTCAACGGCGTGGTCAGTGACTTGCCGTACATCAGCCTGCTGGTGCCGGCCGTGGTCGGCATGCTGTGGGGCGCGCCGCTCGTGGCGCACGAACTCGAGGCCCGCACCAGCGATTTCGCCTGGTCGCAGAGCATCACCCGGATGCGCTGGCTGACCGTCAAGGTGGGCTGGCTGCTGCTCGCCGCCGCCGCTTGCGGCGGCGCGATCGCCGCCCTGACCACCTGGTGGTCCGGGCCGATCAACGCGATGTCCGCCAGCGCGTTCGCGCCCGGCCAGTTCGACACCCAGGGCATCGTCCCCATCGGGTACGCGGTGTTCGCCATGGCGCTCGGCATCACCGCGGGCACCGTGGCGCGGCGGACCCTGCCCGCGATAGCCGTCGTGCTCGGCGGGTTCATCGGGCTGCGCCTGGTGATCTCCGATTTCCTCCGGCAGCACTACATGGCGGCGGTCACGACCTACTACAGCGTGGGGGGCTCCTTCACAGCGCCGGGGCAGTCCTGGGTGCTCGCCCAGGGTGCCGTCGGCCCGGCCGGAGTGGTCGTGGCGACGGGCTGGGGCGATCTGTATCCCGCGCTTCCGGCCTCCTGCCAGACGCTGTTGCCCACGGCCGGAACGGGAAAGTCCGGGTCGCTGAGCGCCGTGTTCTCCTGCATGCGGGCGCACGGCTGGCGCGGGTTCGCCACCTATCAGCCCTCCAGCCGTTACTGGCCGTTCCAGGGCATCGAGACAGGGATCTACGTCCTGCTGGCCGCGGCACTGATCGGGGTCACGTTCGTCATCGTTCGCGGGAGGGACGCGTGAGCGCCATGAGCTGGGTCGTCTGGAGGCAGTACCGGGCGCAGGCGGCGATCGCCGGCGCGCTGCTCGCGGCGTTCGCTGTGCTGATGCTCGTCACCGGCGTTCAGGTCGCGTCGCAGTGGCACGCGGCGCTGATCGCCTGCTCGGCGAACCACACGTGCGGCAACCTCGCGGACTCGCTGTTCCTGGGCAGCCACGCGATCGGGTTCCTGGTGATCATGACGCTGGGCGTGCCGGCCGTGCTTGGCATGCTGCTCGGCGCGCCGCTGCTCGCGTACGAGTTCGAGAGCGGGACCAGCCAGTACGCGTGGACGCAGAGCGTCACGCGGCGGCGGTGGCTCGTGGCCAAGTCGGGCTGGCTGCTGCTCGCGGCGGCCGCTGTGGGCGGCGTGGTCTCGGGCCTGGTCACCTGGTGGTCTGGGCCGGACAACGCACTGCAGGGGGACGCGTTCAAGCCCGGCCGGTTCGACATCATGGGCATCGTCCCGGTGGGCTACGCGGTGTTCGCGGTGGCGCTCGGCATCACCGCGGGCGCGCTGCTGCGGCGAACGCTGCCCGCCATCGGCATCACCCTGGCCGGGTTCATCGTCGTCCGGATGGTGATCTACGGCTGGCTGCGGGCGCACTTCGCGGCCCCGGTCACCACATATTTCTCGCTCGCCCAGGGGTTCACCGCCGCCGGCTCCTCCTGGCAGCTGGCGGCCGGCTACGCGGGCGCGAACGGGCAGCCGATCAGCCTCCCGCAGTCGGTGAACGGGCCGGTGATCGGGGGCAGCGCCGCGGTGCCCGGGCTCCCGGTCAGTTCCCTTCCGGCCCAGTGCCAGGCGGCCGCCGGCAACGGGCCGCTCACGCCCGCCACCTACCACGCGGTGCTGTCCTGCGCGCAGGCGCATGGCATCCGCGGCTACCTGACGTACCAGCCGGCGAGCCGCTACTGGGCGTTCCAGGGGATCGAGACCGGCATCTTCGTGCTGCTGGCCGCCGCGCTGCTCGCGGTCACGTTCACGGTCATCAGCCGCCGCGACGGCTGAGGGGGCGACACTCCTGTGCCGGCCGACCGTTTCCGGCTTCCGGGTCCTTACATGTGTCATTTCGGGAGATATTCACCCGAAATGACACACCTAGCTGGCTTACGGGCGGCGGATGATCTCGGCGACCAGTTCGAAGGAGCGGAGGCGGTCGGCGGGGTCGTAGGTCTGGGTGGTGATCATCAGCTCGTCGGCCTCGGTGCGCTTGAGCAGGTCTTCCATGCCGGAGCGGACCGCGTCCGGGGCGCCGATGAGCTGCGTGGACTGGCGGTCGGCGATGAACGCGCGCTCCAGGTCGCTGTAGGGGTAGGCGGCGGCCTCTTCCGGGCTGGGCATCCGGCCCGGTCGGCCCTGGCGGAGGCGGAGGAACGACAGCGCGGACGCGCCGGCCAGGAAGCGGGCGCGCTCGTCGGTCTCGGCGCAGACGACGCCGGCGGCGACCATCGCGCGGGGCTTGTCCAGCGCCTCCGACGGGCGGAACGACTCCCGGTACAGGGCCAGCGCGGGGAGCGTGTTGGCCGGCATGAAGTGGTGCGCGAACGCGAACGGCAGGCCGAGCGTGCCGGCCACCTGCGCGCTGTAGCCGCTCGAGCCGAGCAGCCACATGTCGGGGCCGTTGCCCTCGCCCGGCACCGCGCGGACCGTCGCGTACGGGTGCCCCGCGGGCCACTCCCCCGTGAAGAAGCCGAGAAGGTCGGTCAGCTGGCGCGGGAACTCGTCCGGGCCCCGGTGCCGCAGCGCCGCGGCGGTCGCCTGGTCGGTGCCCGGCGCGCGGCCGATCCCCAGGTCGATCCGGCCCGGGTGGAGCGCCTCAAGCATGCCGAACTGCTCCGCGACCACCAGCGAGGGGTGGTTCGGCAGCATCACCCCGCCGGAGCCCACCCGGATGGTCGACGTCGCGTCGGCGATGTGGCCGATCAGCACCGGCGGGGACGAGCTCGCGATGCCCGGCATGCCGTGGTGCTCGGCCACCCAGAAGCGGGTGAAGCCGAGCTGTTCGGCGTGCCGGGCCAGGTCGATCGTGGCGCGCAGCGCCTCGCCCGCGGTGCTGCCGTCCGGGATGGGCGCCAGGTCGAGCACGGAAAGCGGCGCGCCGTTCAGGGTCAGGGGAGCTTGGGTACCGGCCACGGTTGGGGCAACACCGGGTGGCGGTGAGTTCTTCCTGGGACGGTTGGGCGGGACGGTTGGGCGGCACGCTCGGGACGAGCGGCCCTGCCGGACTCCAAGCTGGCTGGCTGATCATTAATTCATTAATTGTCATCGAGCGTTCGTCCTGCGGTAACGGCGTCTTGGCGGAATTCGAACACGCCGTGGGAGAACTTGATTACATGAGGATCGCGATCATTACGGAGTCGTTCCCGCCTGATGTCAACGGGGTCGCACACTGCGTAGTGCGCGTGGCAGAGAACCTCGTCCGCAAGGGCCATCACCCCCTGGTCATTGCCCCAGAGTCCGCGCACACCACAACCGGCGCCGACAGCCAGTTCCGCTACCCGGTGGAACGTGTCCCGTCCGTCCCCTTGCCCGGATACCCGACCTTCCGGCTCGGCCTGCCGACACCGCGCACGCGGCGCGCCGTCGCCAGGCACCACGCTGACGTGGTCCACCTCGCCAGCCCGGTCGCGCTCGGCGCCTGGGGCAGCCACGTGGCCAAGGCCATGGACCTCCCGATGGTCGCCGTCTATCAGACCGACCTGCCGAGTTACGCCCGCGCCTACCGGCTTGGCGCGGTCACCGAGGCGTTCGCGTGGCGCTGGCTGCGCGACATCCACAACGCGGCCGGCCGCACCCTCGCCCCCTCCAGCGCCACGGCCGCCGACCTGCACGCGCACGGGATCGAACGGATATGGCTGTGGGGCCGCGGCGTCGACACCGAGCGGTTCCACCCGGCGCGGCGCGACGAGCGGCTGCGCGCCGAGATCGCGCCGGGCGGCGAGGTCATCGCCGGCTATGTGGGCCGGCTGGCGACCGAGAAGCGGGTCGACCTGCTCGCGGCCGTCGCGCGCCTGCCAGGGGTGCGGCTCGCGGTGACCGGCGGCGGGCCGATGGAGGAAGAACTGCGGAAGGCCCTCCCGTCGGCGGTGTTCCTCGGCGAACGGCACGGCGAGGACCTGGCCCGGATCTACGCCAGCCTCGACATCTTCGTGCACACCGGGCCGTTCGAGACCTTCGGCCAGACGATCCAGGAGGCCGCCGCGAGCGGGCTGCCCGTGGTGGCGCCGGCCGCGGGCGGGCCGCTCGACCTGGTGGACGACGGGGTGACCGGATACCTCGTCCCGCCGGCCGACGGCGACGCGCTCGCCGCGGCGATCACCAAGCTCGCCGCCGACCAGCGGCTGCGCTCGGCGATGAGCGAGGCCGCCAGGCGCCGGGTGCTCACCCGGTCCTGGCCCGCGCTCACCGACGAGCTGATCGACCACTACGCCGCGGTGATCGGCGCCGCCGCCGCCCCCGCCACGATGGCCGCCTTATGCGGATCGTGCGGCTGGCCAACTACGTCGGGCCGCGGTCCGGCGGCATGCGCACCGCGCTGCGCGAACTCGGCGCCGGCTACCTGGCGGCCGGCCACGACCCGGTGCTCATCATCCCCGGGCGCCACCGGGGCGACGAGCCGACCGCGCAGGGCAGGGTGATCACCCGGTACGGGCCGATGGTGCCGTTCACTGGCCGCTACCGGGCGCTCCTCGGGCGCCGCAGCCTCACCGCGCTGCTCACCGAGTTGCGGCCGGACCGGCTCGAAGTGTCCGATCGCACCACGCTTCGCTGGACCGGCCAGTGGGCACGCGATCACGGCGTGCCCACGGTGATGGTCTCGCACGAGAGCCTGACCGGGCTGTTCAGCCTGCCGGCCGACGTGTCCGGCATGTCCCGGTGGCGCAGCCGGCTGCTCAGCAACGCGGCCACCGCGCTCGCCGACGCGCTCAACCGCCGCAGCGTGCGGGACTACCAGCGGATCGTCTGCACCACGAAGTGGGCGGCGGCCGAGTTCGAGCGCATCGGCGCGCCCAACCTGACGCGCATCCCGCTCGGCGTCGACCTCGAGCTGTTCAGCCCGGAACGGTACAGCGACACGGTCCGGGACACGTACGCGAAACCCGCCCAGA
>Ga0187812_1000085_pt1 | contig 32651 bp, 22 predicted proteins | sample NC_S_2_FD_130582 | JGI IMG/M metagenome (GOLD analysis project Ga0187812, IMG submission 130582) | Wetland sediment microbial communities from Neuse River Estuary, North Carolina, USA - ASW-S_2 | ecosystem: Environmental > Aquatic > Freshwater > Wetlands > Sediment | place: USA: North Carolina...
AAGAAAAATAAAAGAAAGTAAATTCCATCTATATCTAAACTTGGAGAACAATAAAAAAATTATTCTTAAAAAAGGCAAAGGAAAAGCTAATGGATACGAATAACGATCAGAAAGTATTTCAAGAAGAACGAATGAGGGGAATAATGAGAATACTTGAAAAAGAAAATCGGGTATTGATCTCCGATCTAAGTAAGGAATTTAACACTACCTCCGTAACAATCCGGAAAGATCTTGATCTGCTCGAAAGCCAGGGACTACTGAGCAGAACTCATGGAGGAGCGATATTACGCAAGCCATTATTCCATGGATTAGACTTAAACGAAAAAGAAAAGTTAAATGCGGAAGAAAAGAAACGAATCGCAGATGAAGCTATTAAGCTTATAAATGTAGGTGATGTTGTAATACTAGATTCAGGTTCAACGACTACACAACTCGCAAGAAATATGAAAAGTTTGAAAAATGTTACTGTAATTACCAATGCAGTAAATATCGCTCTCGAGCTTGCAACCAGTGACTTGGAAATAATCCTTACAGGTGGTGCATTACAAAAGAACTCTTCAACTCTTGTTGGTCCTTTTGCAGAAGATATTCTTAGAAAAGTTTCTGCTGATAAATTATTCCATGGAGTAGACGGCGTAGATTATGAAATCGGTCTTACTACACCCGATATTATTGAAGCAAATACAAGCAGGGTTATGATGCAGCAGGCTGGTGAAAATATTCTTTTAGTCGATTCATCTAAGTTTGGCAGAAGAAGCCTAGGGGTTATCTGCCAGATGAAAGATATTAATAAAATAATTACTACAAAGAAAATGGATAAAGTTGAAATTCAGAAACTGAATAATATGGGTGTGGAAGTAGTCATTGTTTAAGCAAAAATATTTATAAAACAAGTAATATCTAAGGTACAGTAAATGAAAAAAAAATTATTTCTAAATGTCTTAGTTGCCGTCGCTGTCTTATTCCTTTCCAACGACAAGCAGTATGCACAGGGTATAGAATATCCTACCCTTTCCAAAAGCCAGGTGGTCCTTGTAGGCGACAGCGGGAAATGGGATTATAATAAGGCACACACTCTATCTGTTGTCGAAGCTAATAAAGATGGTTATAAGTATTGGGGGTACTATGGTCTTTCATATTATGGCGGTGATCCTGAGCTTAGAAAAGCCGGATTAGTAAGAAGCAACGATTTAATTCATTGGGATAAATATAATGGAAATCCTATTATAAAGAGCGACTGTAGATGGCCAACTGTTGTTCTTGTTAACTCTGTATTCTATATGCTTTATGCGGAGTATAATGCAAATAATGATAGTCGCATAGTGATGCTTACAAGCAAAGACGGAATTCATTTCGACAGCAAAGTAGTTATTGTTCCGAGAGAAGATGGTAAGCAAAACCAAAACCCTTTTATCTATTATAATCAGAAAGATAAAAATTTTTATTTGGTTTATTATAACGGTATAGAGAGGGCTAAAGAACCGAGCAATAATATTTGGAATATAAAAATTAGGAAAAGCAAATACATTAATGAATTAAAAGATGCAAAGTCAAAAACAATTATGTCTTCGCGCGATTTAATTGCGGCTCCATCAATTACTTTTTTTAACAACAAGTATTACTTACTTATAGAATCAAGAGTTTTAGGTAAGTGGGATAATAAATGGGTGACATTAGGATATGAGAGCAATAAAATTGATGGTAAGTATAAAGAGTTAGACAATAATCCCCCTGTGTTGTCCAATGGCGATGCATGCGCATTCCAATATGTTTTGGATAATCAATTATACATTTTTTACTCACATTGTTTGGACTTAGCAAAATGGAACTGGGAATTAAGTATGGTGAAAGCAATAAATTGAACCGCTTTCAAACTGAAATATTCAGACAATCAAAATCCTTTGAAATAACTTATAAAAGAATAAAGAGCGAGACAATAGATAATGACTAATAAATTAATTAAAGACGCTGCAATAATTTTTTTAATGACTATGCTCTGCAGCATCGCTCTGCTTGCGCAGGAATTGAAATTCCCCCCGATATCTGAGAGCATGGCAGTAGTAATAGGCGACAGCGGCAAGTGGGATTTCAATAAAACTCATACACTTTCAGTTGTGGAAACAAATAAAGACGGATACAAGTATTGGGGTTACTATGGACTTTCTTATTACGGCGGAGATCCTAGCTTAAGAAAAGCAGGCTTGGCTTTCAGCAATGATTTAATTCATTGGGTTAAATACGAAGGTAATCCGATTATACCGGGTGACTGCAGATGGCCTACTGTTGTACTTCGGAATTCGATTTTCAATATGTTCTATGCCGAATATGATTCTAATAACGACAGCCGCATTGTAATGCTTACAAGTAAGGATGGAAAACATTTCGGAAACAAAACCGTAGTTATAAAAAGAGAACTCGGAACGCAGAACCAAAATCCATTCATTTATTTTAATCAGAATGATAAGAACTATTATCTGTTCTATTATCATGGAGTGGAAAGAAGCAACAACAAGCCGCTCGTCGGAAGGCAAGGAATAAATAAGAAGACAGAGTACGTCAAGAAAATAACAAACTTCTGGCAGATTAGATTTGTAAAAAGCAAGTCGCTTGAAGGCTTAAAGGAAGCAAAACCGGTAACTTTGTTGACATCAAGCTACACAATTGCATCTCCTTCGATATCATATTATAACGGTAAATATTATTTATTAATAGAATCAATAAAAGAAGGCTCATGGGATAACAAATGGGTTACTATTGCTTACGAAAGTAGCAAGATTGACGGCAATTACAAACTGCTTGCAAATAATCCTCTTCTGCCAGATGACGACGCATGTGCATTCCAGTATGTGCTGGATAATCAATTATCCATTTTTTATTCACACTGTTTGGATCTGGTTAACTGGAATTGGATAATTAAGATGGTGAAAGTAATAAGATGAATAAGTTTTTAGCAGAAATACTAGAGCAGCCACAATCACTTGAAGACACGTTGAAATATTATTGCAGCGACGAAGGTGAAAAAAGATTAAAGACAATTAATGGATTAATAAATGATAAAAAGTTTGAGCAGATAATATTTACGGGGATGGGAAGCTCGTATTTTACTTCTTATGCCGCAGCGTGCTTGTTTAACAGCATGGGATCAAATTCCTGTTCTATAAATACAAGCGAGCTTCTTTATTATCATTCTTCATTAATAAATGAAAAGAAACTAATAGTTTGTATATCCCAGTCCGGCGAGAGCTTTGAAGTTGTAAAGTTTTTGGAAGATCATCCGGCTGACATCCATTGCATTGGAGTTAGTAATGAAGTTAATAGCCTCCTTTATAAAAAAGCTAATGAATCATTGATGAGCAAAGCCGGTAAAGAGGAAATGACTTCTACGAAGACTTACACATCTATCTTATTAGCGCTGACAATACTTGGATGGTATCACACCGGCACATGGGGAAGAGATAAGATAAATCAAATAAAAAAATCAATTGAGGATACAGGCAAATTCCTTTCGCTGTATAAAGATCAAATTACAAATGAAATTGAGTTTATCGGTGATGTGGAATTTATCCAATTTATTGGACGAGGACCATCTTATGCAAACGCGCGACAAAGTGAATTGATGTTTAAAGAGGCAGCCAAGATTCCTGCATCTGGTGCTTTTGGTGGTGAGTTCAGGCATGGTCCGTTGGAAATGGTACAGCCTGGTTTTAAATCAATTTTATTTGTTCCGGAAGGAAATACTTATGAGCAAGGTGTTAGGCTTGTAGAAGATATAGCCAAATACCAGGGTAAAGTAATAATGATAACGAACAAAGATCCGGAGCTATCCGATGAAAATATAAAAGTAATTATAATCAATCAGCCTGATGAATACTTGTTTCTAATCCAGAGTATTATTCCAGTTCAGTTGATGGTAAATCAATTAGCTCTATCAAAAGGCTTTGAGCCGGGTAATTTTGTTCACGGCGGCAAAGTAACAATAACTGAATAAATAAAACAGATATGACAAAAGGATTTAAAAATAAATACTTATTACTTATTACGGTTTTAATGTATGTTGCATTCGGACTTGTTACTGCGGTAATCGGTGTAATAATAGACAAATTTCAGGCTGAGTTCAGTCTTTCCCTTCAGATAGCAGCTCTTCTGCCATTCGCATTTTATCTTGCATATGGTATTTTCTCAATCCCGTTTGGTATTGCAATGGATAGGGTAGGGGCAAGGTTTGTACTTCTCCTTGGTATGATTCTGATGACGCTAGGCAGCTTCCTATTCTACTTCAGCAGCAATTACATAATAATCATATTGATGATTTTTACAATTGGAATTGGTGTCACAGCAATCCAAACAGCAGGAAATCCTTTCATTCGTGAATTGGATTCGCCCAAAAGATACACAGCAAATCTTACGGCAATAATCGGTATCGGGGCGCTTGGTTATGCGATTAGCCCTCTGCTCGTGCCGTTAGTTGAGAGCAATGGGTTTTCATGGAATACTGTTTATCTGCTCTTCGGAATCATCAACGCCATTTTGCTTGTACTATTGTTCTTAGCCAAGTTTCCCGATGTGCACATTCTTGATGAAGAGAGAATTAGAGTTGCGCAGGTTGCCTCACTTATTAAAAATCCAATTATTCTTTTTTACAGCTTAGGAATATTTTTATATGTCGGCGCGGAAGTCGGGACATCATCATATATTCTAATCTTTATGAATAAAATTCATGATGTGGGTTTCCAGGATTCATTTTGGAAGACAGGCTCAATTTGGAGTTCGGCATTCCCTTCAAAGTCTGCATTAGCAGTAGCATTATTCTGGCTGCTGCAGGCAATCGGAAGACTGATTATATCCCCAATGATGAAACACATTAGCGAAAAGAAAATTTTCATCTTTCACAGCTTAGGCACTGTACTATTCTTAATAATTGCAATCTTCGGAAGTACAAATGTTTCTCTTATTGCCTTCGCTTTGGTTGGATACTTTACATGCGCATCTTTCACTTCAATATTCAGCGCAGCGGTTAACAGCTTTGACAGCAACCACGGAACGATATCCGGAGTATTGGGAACAGCAATAGTGGGTGGAGCCTTTGTCGGATGGCTTGTAGGTGCAGTAGGCGGATTTGCAGGAATGCAATGGGCAATGGCAATAAATCTAATTGCGTTTGGATATGTTTTTATTTTAGCTGTTTGGGGCAAAGGTAAATTGGATATTGGTTAGTCATTGGTCAATAGTGAAAGGTCATTAGTTTGAAAATAAGAATCATGTTTCATCTGTTTAATAATTGTGTGAGGTAAAAAAGCGTGAGGAATAAAGTTTATATCGGTGTTGATTTTGGGGGGACAAAGATTCTAACCGGCGCAATGACAAACGAAGGTAAGATTATTGGTGAACCGGTAAAAGTTTCAACTGATAGTAATGATACATCGGAAAAAATTTTTAAGAAGGTAACTGATTCGGTAGAACATGTCATTCAGCAAATTGACATGAAGAATTTTGAAGTTGATGGAATTGGTATGGGAGTTACGGGACCGATAGATATTAGAAATGGCGTTATACTCGAATGTCCTCAATTACCAACGATGCATTTTTTCCCGTTAAAGAGAAAAGTTAAAGATTTTTTTTCATTGCCGGTATACATGAACAATGATGCTAACTGCTTGATATATGGGGAAGCTTTATACGGAAGCGGCGCAGGGTTAAACAGCGTAGTCGGCTTTACTCTGGGTACAGGAATTGGTTGTGCAATTGTAATGGATAATAAGATACTTAACGGTTCAACGGATTCTGCTGCGGAGATATGGCCCTCACCTTACTTGGATGGAACAATTGAAGACTACGTTTCCGGTTCAGGAGTTTCAAAGATTTATAGAGAGATTTGCGTGCAGGAAGAATCCGATTCGAAATCATCATTAGAAATTGCAATGTTAGCAGAGAAGGGGGACACAAATGCATTAAAGACATGGGATGAATTCGGAAGGCATTTAGCCGTTGCAGTTTCATGGACAATCAATTTGATTGATCCCAATATAATAATATTGGGTGGCTCCATAGCTAATGCATTTAAGTTTTTCTCATCTTCTATGGAAAAAAATCTGCGGAAACAAATTTGTCCTACTCCTGCAGAGAAGACAAAAATTGTCTGCGCAAAGCTTGGCCCTAATGCCGGCTTCATAGGAGCTGCTGCTTTAGCAGTTAATAAGGTATAAAGTAAAAAGGTTATCATAAGAGATACATAATGAAAATAGCTATTCGATTTCTTCTTTTCATATTGATTGTCTGCGGCATTCAAAATTCTTTTGGACAAGAAAGCAAAGATTCAAGCAGAAATAATCTTGTTTTATCTAGATGGCAGTTAAAATCAGCCGTCGTTGAAAATGCTGACGGAAAAGAAATATCTACCGGTCATTTTACAAATGAAGGCTGGTATAAAGTTGTAGTTCCTACTACCGTATTGAACGGTCTGGTAAAGAACAGAATTTATCCTGATCCCAGGCTGGATATGAATAATTATTTAATCCCGGATATATCAGATCAATTTAATGCTGAGCATAATTTAGCAAAGTTTAGCTATCTGCCTAATCATGTTAATCCATGGAAAAATCCATACTGGTTTAGAACAGAGTTTAAGATACCTGATAATGAAAAAGGAAGACAAGTATGGTTAAACTTTGACGGAATAAATTACCGGGCTGAAGTTTGGTTAAACGGAAAAATGATAGCAGACTCAAGTGAAATGGTAGGAATGTTTCAACGCTTCAAATATAATATTACAAGTCAAGTGAAAGAAGAAGAAACAAATTATTTGGCGGTAAAAATATATCCGGTTGATCATCCGGGAATACCTGGTACGCAAATGAAGGTCTTTGGAAATAACCGGGGACCTGCAAAGGATATATTTAAGGACGAAACGATCAAGCTATCTGGCGGATGGGATTGTGCGCTGCCTGTTCGTGATAGAAACATGGGAATATATCAAAAAGTGTATTTAAGCTTCACGGGCATTGTGGACATTATTAATCCTTATATCGTTACAAACTTACCTCTTCCGGACACCACTGTAGCTAATTTAGATATAAGTGCTACACTATTTAATACAAGTAATAAAAAACAGATCGGAGTATTGAAAGGGAAAATAGATCTCTTGACTAAAGTTAATATGGGAGATTATATTAAAAATTTCCATGGAAATCTAAAGAGCATAACAATTGAAAAAGAGGTGGAAGTACCGGCAAATAATTCTATTACAGTAAGTTTTAGTTATAAGGATTTTCCTGAATTAACCATAAAGAATCCGCATCTATGGTGGCCTAATGGTTATGGAGAGCAATATCTGCATAATTTGAAATTGTCTTACGTTATTGATGGAAAAGTTTCGGCAGTAAAGAATACGATGTTCGGCATAAGAGAAGTGACGAGTAAGTTGAAAGAGCTCAAAGGTGACTATGGAAGAATATTTTATATAAACGGACGCAGAGTATTTTGTAAAGGTGGTTGGCTTCAGCCGGACATGCTGCTTGATATGAGTAAGAAAAGAATATATGATGAAGCCCGGCTAATAGCTAATGCAAATGCAAATTTGATATCAAGCGAAGATATGCCTTCTCCGCCGGAAGATTTCATGGAAGCATGCGAAAAGTATGGATTGATGTGGTGGGAGGTATTTTATCAGAGTTGGGTTATTGTACCCGGGACAAACTCAGCATATTATCCATTAGATCACTTATTAGCTATAAAAAACGAACGTGATATTATTTTGAGATATAGAAACAATCCAAGCTTAATAGCTTGGTGTGCGGCTAATGAGACTCTGCCGGGACCCGATTTATATCTTGCTTTAAAAAGTGATTTAAAAAATTTAGATGATACTCGACCGTTTATTGCATCAACAGCTATATGGTGGGACTGGGAAAAATTAACCCCATATATAAAGGATGATTTTCCTGTCGGGACCACTGACAACGGTGAACCGGATTATACATGGTATCCTTTACCATTCTATTTCAATATGATAGATAGCGTAAAGGACGAGATGTTCCATAATGAGCTTGGTATGGACGCAATCCCTACTTTAAGCAGCTTAAAAAGAATTATCTTCAATCCGGGAAAGGATACAGCGAATCCATTTTTCCCTTTGGACAGTGTCTGGGCTGAACATGGAGCATGGGACGGAGATGGGTACGCTTTTAAAGCTTATGACCACGCAATTAGAGATTATTATGGGTTTAAAACTAAAAACGTGGCAGATTATGTACGTATCGCACAGATAGTAAACGCCGATAACTATCGAGCAATGTTTGAAGCAGCAAACTCCCGAATGTGGGATATAACAAGCGGTGTAATGATATGGAAGTTGAATGCAAGTTATCCAGATTTTGCATGGGAAATCTACGATTGGTTTTTAAACCCGAATGCAGGCTATTACTATGTTAAAAATGCATGCGAGCCATTACATATTCAGATGAACGCTAATGATGATAAAGTATCTGTTATTAACACTTATCATAATCCAACAAATAACATAACCGTTAGAGCCAAAGTATACGACTTTAATCTGAAAGTAAGATGGGAACGTGAAGTAGAGATAAATCTGGGTGAAGACCGCTACCAGGAAATATTTTACGTCCCGCAATTATCAAAAATGACTCCAGTTTATTTTGTGAAATTAGAATTAATAGATGGATCCGGGAAAATTCTTTCGAGTAACCTTTATTGGGAGTCATCAAAAACGCCTACTGATTTTTCCGAATTATCAAATATGGAGAATGCAAAAGTAAATTTAACTTATAAGGCTGAAGAAAGAAACGGAGAATACTGGGTGCATGTAAAAGTAAAGAACCCGACAAACAAATTAGCATTTATGAACAGGCTTGCAATAATTAAGAAGAACAATAATGAAGAGGTACTACCGACCTTTTGGGATGATAATTTTATTACTCTTTTTCCTGGGGAAGAGAAAACAGTAGAAGCAAAATTTTCAATGAAAGATTTAAATGGCTCTGCATTTACGGTTGTTGTCGATAATGAAAAATAAAAACTGGATGTAAGGTAAAGATTAAGTTCAAGATGAGAATCAATATGATTTTAGAGATTTATTTAACTGGAAAATAAAATGGTTGATAAAAATATAGACAAACAAAAAATAGTAATTGGAATTGATATTGGTGGAACAAATACCACGATTGGGATTGTCGATTTTAAAGATGACCTAATTTTTGAAAATTCATTTTTGACTAAAGCTGATGAAGGTGAGGATACTTTCACAAGACTATTAATAAGACAAATAAAAGAAGCATATTCAGAATTTGCAAGCACATATATTTTAGAAGGAATAAGTATTGCAGCTCCCAGCGCTAATTATTTAACCGGCATTGTTGAGTCTCCTGCAAACCTAAAATGGGGCAATGTAAATTTTATTGAATTACTGAAGGAACATTTTCAGGTACCTGTTGTGCTTATCAATGACGCTAATGCAGCTGCACTAGGAGAACAAAAAATCGGTGTTGCAAAAGGAATGAATAATTTTATTGTGTTAACACTTGGTACCGGACTCGGTGCTGGTATTGTAGTTAACGGTCACTTATTGCATGGTGAAAACGGATTTGCAGGTGAAATCGGACATACTATCATAGAAAAAGACGGAAGACAATGTAATTGCGGAAGGCGAGGTTGTCTTGAAACTTATGTTTCAGCAAATGGTATAAAAAGAACTGTTGTTGATCTATTATGCAATTATAATGACCATAGTGAATTTAGGAAAATGGATTTTGAAAATATAAGCAGTAAACTAATAACCGAACTTGCCTTGAAAAATGATTCGATTGCAATAAAGGCTTTCGAATATACCGGCGAAATATTGGGAAGAGCTCTTGCAAATATCGTAGCATATTTTGATCCGCAAGCGATCATATTGTCTGGTGGATTAGCCAATGCAAATGAAATACTTCTTGAACCAACGCTTAAATATTTCAATAAATTTTTATTAAATGTCTACGGGGGAAAAGTTCAACTATTAAATTCAAATTTGCAAAATGGTAAAGCTGCCATTTTAGGTGCATGTAGCTTGGTTTCTGCGAAGAGTAATAATACTCCAATAAATCGAGATTATTTAATTGAACAGGATTATATAATATTCAAATAATGAAGTAATCCTGAATCTTAGGCTTATGAGTCTTTTTGTTTAAACCTTAGGTAAAATGAAATGAAGTATTCTATTAACAATATATTTTTTGTGAGTTTAATTACCCTTTTTTCTTCTTTAATTCAGGCTCAACCAATTCAAAAATTTGCTCAATTAGGTAATTTCAAACTTGAATCCGGAGAAGTGATTAATAATTGTAGTATTGGCTATTTAACATGTGGCAAACTTAATACAGATCAGTCTAATGTAATCCTTCTTCTTGCTTACTTTGGAGCAACTTCGAAAGATCTATTATTTTCAACAGGAAAGGGAATGATAGCTGACAGCACAGAATATTTCGTAGTTGCCATTGATGCTTTCGGTGACGGCGTTTCTTCTTCTCCTTCAAACAGTAAAGTGCAGCCTAACAAGTCATTCCCAGTTTTCAATATAAGAGACATGGTAAAATCCGAATATATTTTAGCCTCAAAAGTTCTCGGGCTAAAACATGTATATTGTGTTATGGGGGCTTCAATGGGCGGAATGCAGTCTTTCCAATGGATAGTATCTTATCCCGATTATATGGATAAAGCAGTAATTCAAGTTGGTTCCCCTAAACTTACCTCTAACGATCTACTGCTTTGGAATTCAGAGCTTCTCGCTATTGATGAGGGTTTAAATAGCAATGCTACGGAAGAATCAATAAAAAATACTGTAGTTGCTATCCATGTTTTGAATTTACAAACTCCTGATTATTTAATTTCTCACATATCGGCGGAAGAATTTCCAAGGTTTTTAAAAAATTATGAGGACTCATACAATAAGATATTTAATCCCTACAACTGGTCGAGTCAACTCCGTGCTATGATTGCTCAAAATGTAGCCTATCCTTTCAATAATGATATGAAAAAAGCTGCTGTAGTTGTTAAGGCAAAAGTGTTAATCATAGTTTCCAAACAAGATCATATGGTTAACCCGCATCCTGCGATGGATTTTGCAAAACTAATTAATGCTGAAACTATTGAGCTTGATAATGATTGCGGACATTTCGGCGTAGACTGTGAAGTGAAAAAAGTAAATAAAGCAATAATTAGATTTTTGGGCGAATAGAAATAAGGAAAAAAGATGAACAAAAAATTTTTTAATTCAGTATTGACAATCTTTATTATTAGTTTAATTGCTATAAAAGTATCAGCAACAACATCAAATATTTTAGGCACAGTGAGGGACGCTAAAACCGGGGAGCCACTCATTGGTGCCAATATTATTCTTGTGGGAACAAGTATGGGAGCAGCAGCAGATATTGACGGCAAATATATTATTCAAAATGTGCTGCCAGGAAGTTACACTATCCACGCTACATATATTGGATACAAAGAACAGAAAATTAAAATAACGATAAAAGCGGGAGAGAGAATCAGACAGGATTTTAAGCTGGAGCCTGTTGGAGTTAAAGGAAAAACAGTAGTAGTAACAGCTCAGGCAAGCGGACAGGCGCAGGCTATAAATCAGCAGTTATCATCGGATCAGATAGTTAATGTAGTATCGGCAGCCAAGATACAAGAATTGCCGGATGCTAATGCGGCAGAGTCTGTAGGCAGGCTTCCCGGCGTTTCTATAACAAGAAGCGGCGGTGAAGGAACTGAAGTTGTCATACGCGGCTTGTCTCCAAAGTACAATGAGGTAATGATAGACGGCATAAAGATGTCATCAACATCAACTGGCGACAGAAGCACAGACTTAAGCATGATCTCATCAAATATGCTTGACGGTATTGAAGTATCAAAAACCGTAACACCGGATATGGATGCTGATGTTCTTGGAGGTACTGTAAACTTTGAAATGAGAGAAGCAAAGGTAAAAGAACCGGGCGTACCTGTATTCAACTTTTTAGCACAAGGCGGATATAATAATTTGTCAGACATATATAACAAATGGAACAACTATAAATATGTCGGAAGCGTTGAAGATAGATTTTTGGATGACCGTTTTGGCGTGTTTGCACAAATTGATATAGAAAGAAAAAATTTATCATCTAATGAAATGGGTGCTTCGTATGGTCAGCTATATAACAATAGAGTGGATTATCAAACTACCAATATAAATCTTTATGATATTTCCAGGGACAGGCAACGTTACAATGCAGCCCTTGTTTTGGATTATAAACTGCCTGATGGGAAAATAAAGTTAACAAATTTTTTCAGCACCGGTACTACCAGCGCGGTTGACCGTGGGGAAAGCTACGACGTTATTAATAGTTCACGGTACTTTACAATATCAAACCCCAGCGGCAAACTAGGTATTATTACCAATGGTATTAATTACCAGCAGAAGGTAGCTTTGTTCGATGTAATAGCAAGGGTTTCTCATTCATACTCAGAAACCAACAACCCTAATAATTGGAATGCAAGTTTTCTGCAGAGTGCAATAAATCTTTCTCAGTTCAGTGGTAAACCTCAATTGGATCCAAAGACTATTGCAGCTACTGCTACCAATGACCTTTCAAATACAGCCCTGAGTGTTTTTACAAATGCAAAAGAATTTTCAAGGGAACGGGCTCTTACAGGTTCATTAGACCTGAAGACTAATGTTACTGTATCTGATGAAATTAGTGCAGAAATAAAATTTGGCGGGAAATTCAGATATCAGGAAAGAAGATATGATTATGATTATTATTATGGAACACTTACAGCTGGAGGAGCCGGTTCTACTCCTGTTGATGATGCTAAACAACTTTTCTCAATACCGGCAACAGTCAGTGGTTTACCGTTACAGTATTTTATAGACCCTTCATTTAACTATGGAAAATTTCTTGGCGGTGATTATACAATGATTGCGCCATTAGATTATGGTAAGCTTGGACAATTGGCTGATTTGTTTAGCCGTAGAGCAGCTTATTATGCTGCAACAGGAATGCAGGGAGGTTATGGCCGTCAAATAGCTACATCAACAACAAACAGCTATCACGGGCACGAGAATCTATCAGCATCTTACATTATGGCAAATATAAATATCGGTTCACAGTTAACAATTATTCCAGGAGTAAGGTATCAGGACAACCGCACAACATATACAGGAGCGCGCGGATATCAAACAGCAGATCCATTAGTTTATACTCATTATGATACTACCGCAGTTCAGGACCATGGTTACTGGCTGCCGGACATAACTTTAAGATACAAGCCGTTATCATGGTGTGATGTGCGCCTTTCTTATACAAACACTGTTTCGTACCCAAGCTATAGCCAGATAATCCCGAGGATTGACTTATCTGGTACTTCAATTGCGTATGTAAATTACAAATTACTACCTTCACGCTCAACAAACTACGATGCTTATGTTTCCTTTTATGATAACACAATCGGGCTTTTTACTATAGGCGGATTCTTAAAACAGATAGATAATTTTATTTATTCATATAACATGTATGTTCATGGTGCAGAGGTTGCTCAGTACCTGCCTTACAGCGTATGGAAGACTACTAAACCCAACACTTACAGCATATATACTTTTATAAATGATCCATATAAGATCAACGATTATGGTATGGAAGCAGAGTGGCAGACGCATTTCTGGTATTTGCCGGGCCCATTATCGGGTCTGATATTCAGCGCTAACTATACTCATATTTTCTCAAAAGCAGAATACCCTTTAACTATGAATATTGGAACACGTGCTCCGGTATATGTTGATACATCTTTTATAGACAGACTTCTTGACCAGCCGGATGATGTGATAAACCTTTCACTTGGCTGGGATTATAAAGGCTTTTCCATTCGTGTATCCCTGCTATATCAATCGGATATCTTTACCGGAGCGGACTTCTGGCCGCAGTTAAGGTCTAGTACATCTGCATACAGGCGCTGGGATATTGCAGCTAAGCAGGAACTGCCCTGGTTCGGTGTTCAGGTTTATGGAGACATAAATAACCTTAATGGAGCAAATGATATAAGTGTGATTGAGATTGGGGGCGTTCCTTCATCTCAGCAGGATTACGGCATGACTGCTGATTTTGGCGTGCGTGTGAACCTGTAATTATTATTTGCTTACTAAATAGTGCGATTAGGCAGCAGGATTAATGAAGCCCTACCAGTATTAGGTATGAATAAATTCTAGAAATTAAATAATTATGTAAATAATAAACAAATTGTTAAAAATCTGGTATAGAAGTGAAAGGAGGCTGAATATTTAATTTATTCTTTTGAAAATAGAGCCTGTTAATCAGGAATTCTATTAAACTTTTTATTTTATTAAACTTTTTATAAAAACTCTTGAAAGGAGTCTTTAACATGAAAAAAATATTAACCACGGCATTTTTTATTGCAATGGTAGCATTTTTTATTACTCCTGCTAAGCTTTCGGCTGCAGTGAGTGACACACTTGTTGTTTACGCCAATGGTCCAAGTATCGATGAGGTTATTGGAAAAGATACCACTACGAATGGTGTTCAGGCACATAAAGTATATAAACTCATTACTCTTGATACAACATACTTATATTTGGGTACTTTACATATAAAGTCTGATATAACAATTCTTGGTGTACCAGGAACAGACAAACGCCCTCCTTGCATTCAGCCCGGGATTGCGCAAGATGGTTCAAAGGCTGCAATATTTTTAACTTTAGATGCTGATCACTCAACTGGCGTTTTCAAGAATATATATTTCTACGGAACTGCTATTGATAATTCATGGAACTGGGGTAAAGTTTTTGTAGTTACAGGCAGCTATGCTAGACTTTACATGGATAACTGTATTGTTGATGACAACCGCGGTGAAGTAATCGGTTATACAGGGGTAAGGGATAATTTCTATGTAACAAATTGTAAGATCAGAAATGGTGTACATCCTACAGACTGGTTCTCTACATTACTTATCGCTGCCGACTGGCCGACAAACAACCCGGCAGATTCGATTGTTATTAGAAACAGTACAATATTCTGTATAGACGGTTACACCGCTGCAGCCGGTAAAAGCGCAGCGTTAAATTATTTTGAACTAAGCCATTGCACTGTATTGTATAATTTTGTAGCTCCTACTAGTCTATTTATGCCCATATCTTCAAAAATGAATAACAATATTTTCTATTGCACATTTGCAGGCGCAGAACCAAAATCGAAATATCCTGCGTGGTTTGAATCTTTTTCAGCCGACATCAGCTCAACAATAGATTGGGACACTCTGACTGTAGCAATGGATAGCGTATTTGATCCGGCAGATGCAGGCAATGCAAATTGGAGAATGCTTGCAGAAGCAAAAAGAAGCGCTGAATGTAAGAATAACGTTTATTTCCAGCCTAAAGCTCTTACAGATTTCTGGGCTCAGTGGAACGATACTTGCAAAGCTAGCGATTCACTTTATCTACCTGTATGGATGAATAACAGAACTAAAAATATGTTCACGGACAAAACACATTGGCCTAATTTTAATGAATCAGGTAACGTAAATGTTGATCCGGCTTACGGGACTTCAGTTCAAAATGTACTTACCAGCGGAAATCCAAACGGTGTAAGTCTGCTTACTTATGTTGCCGAAGTTCTTAATGGAACCGAAACAACAGACATTTGGGGTTATAAGAACCAGATTGTCTCTGGCAATAACTGGATTCCTGAATGGCCGCTTCCTGAAAGTGCTGATATGCAATATACCAATACTGCTCTTAAATCAGCAGCAACGGACGCTTTACCTGTTGGTGATTATAGCTGGTTCGGTAATACAACTACTTCTTTTAGTGTCGTTTCAAACGGTGATAGCTATACCAGTTCATACGCTCCAAGTCCTAACTATCCTGATGCAAATGGTACAAAGTTGACAGATGGTCAATTTTGTGCTACACAATGGTATGCAGATCCTGCCGAAGTAGGATACAATGACGTTTCTGACACTTTGAACATAGTAATCGATCTGAAAAATACTAAGTCAGTACAGCAATTTATGGCTGATCTTTTGTATGAGCCAGGCGTAGGTGCTTATATTCACAGTACAGATGTATCAGTATCAACAGATAATACAACCTTTACAAAAGTCGGAACACTTGTTGATAATTCACCTAGCGATACTACAAGTACAAACACTCATAAATGTTATTTAACATTATCTGCTCCTGTAAATGCAAGGTACGTAATGTTTACAACTCATGCTGCTAATCAGTGGTATTTCGTTGATGAGTTAGAAGTTCTTGCTCCCACTATTACCGGTATCAAAAATCAAACTTCAAAAGTACCGGCAGAATATAGTTTGAGTAACAATTATCCAAACCCATTTAACCCAAGCACAAACATTAATTTCTCATTGGAAAAACCTTCTAAAGTAATGTTAGCAGTTTATAACGTTCTTGGTCAAAAAGTGGCAACACTAGTAAACAGCTTTATGCAATCAGGAAACTATACATATCAATTCAATGCAAGTAATTTGGCTTCAGGAATTTATATCTATCGAATCGAAGCCGGTAACTTTGTATCAGCAAAAAAAATGGTTCTTTTAAAGTAGTTAGTTAGCTCCATAATCCAACCCGGGATTGTTTGAAAAAGTGATCCCGGGTTTTATTCACTCAATTTTTTATAGTTATTGATTTTATTACAATGGAAAGAATCTATTTTGGGAAAAATGAAGTTCTATGCGACATTCTTGGCGACCAAATTAATATCGCTAAAAAAACGCATAATTTGCTCTTTATAATTATACTGATTTTTTCTTTAATTATAATTTCACCCTATAGTAAGGCTGCTACGACTAAAGCTGCTGCAGATGGTTCCTTTCTTCAATCAAGTCTTTGTGGTTTTTGGTCTAATGCAAGATGGCAGCAGGAATTTACCGCAATGAAAAATGCAGGGATGCATTATCTTGTTATTGGTCCTGTTGAAGAAAGTTCACCTGGTAAGATCACTACAACTCTTTATCCTTCTTCTTTGCCAAATACAGAGATGGCTACAGGTGGAAATGGGGTTCCCTTTCCGGATGTTGTAGATGCATGTTTAAGAAATGCGCAATCAGCAGGGATAAAAGTTTTTATTGGTATAGGCATGAATAATAATTGGTGGAATTCACCGGGTAATGATTCAACTTGGCTTTATAGTCAAATGAATTTTGATAACAAAATTTGTGATGAAGTTTGGAATCTTTATAAGAACAAGTATCCAGATGCATTCTATGGTTGGTATTGGGCTTATGAAGTTGATAATATAAGTTTTACAACCCAAGCTCAGCAGAATGTGCTGACTACTGCTATGAACATGCAATTGGACCACCTTACTGCAACAAACGAAAAACTTCCGTTTATGTGGTGTCCATTTATGAATTCAAGTCTTGGAACTCCTCAAGCTTACCAGGCAATGTGGCAAAATGTTTTTGCCGGATTGCATACCACTGCCGGAGATATTTTCTGCCCGCAGGATGGTATTGGTGCAGGAGGTCTTAATTTAAGCAATCTTGCAAGCTGGTTCTCAGCCCTTCACCAGGCTGTATATACAAAACCCGGACTAATAATGTGGTCTGATGCAGAGACATTTCAAGTATACAAGAGTAATTATATTTCTGGAACAATGGATCGTTTTATTACGCAGTTAAAAATAGAACAGCCATATGTAGATAATTTTGTTACATTTGCTTACTGTCATTATTATAGTCCTAATAATATAGATTCTGGCTTTCAAACAACATACATAGGCTACCTTAACACTGGTTCTCTTGAAACAACACTTCCGTCTACACCGGCTAACTTTACTGCAGTACTTCAGGCAGACGGCAATATTACATTGAATTGGAATGCATCTTCTGATGACATCGGTGTGTGTGGCTATTATATCTTTCGCGGCAGAACGATGATTTGTAACAAGCAAGTTCCAAGAATTGATGAAGGAACCAACATTGCTACGCTTACCAGTTTTACTGATACAGGATTAAATCCCAATACGGTTTATACTTATCAAGTACAAGCTTATGATTTTGCGAACAATGTCTCTGTGCCAACTTCGCCTATAAGTATTACTACCGACAACATGAATATAGTCTCCCACGGGTGTACCTATACTGTTTCGATGCATGCTAATTCAAACTATCCTGATACGCATAATAATAAATTGACAGACGGTATCTACGCTTCAAATGCTTATTATGCTGATCCTGCTTGGGTAGGTTTTCTTACTCCGGATACTATTCTAAATGTAGTAATAGACCTAAATCATGTAATGTCAGTACAGCAGTTCATGGGTGAATATCTACTTGATCCTCCGACAGGAGTTTTTTTGCATCATGTGATTGTCTCTGTATCCATAGACGATTTAACATTCACGAATATTGGAACTCTCATAGATAGCTCGCCTAGTGATACATTATCGTCTATACATAAGTATTATTATAGATTATCTAATCCTGTAAATGCAAGGTACGTAAAGTTCAGCACTTTTGCCCCCGATGCATGGGACTTTGTAGATGAGTATGAAGTCCTTTCTCCCATTACAACCGGTATGCAAACGCGAATGCTATCAGATTTGGTTCCGGCGAAATTTGGTTTGAGCAACAACTATCCGAATCCTTTTAATCCATCTACTAATATCAATTTTGAAATTGCTCAATCCGGTAATATTAGTTTAAAAATTTATAATATTATGGGGCAGTTGGTTAAGACCGTAATTGATAAAGTTTATAAGAGTAAAGGAAGTTATAGTTATTTGGTAACCATGAATGATTTATCAAGTGGTGTCTATTTCTATTCATTGATCCAAGGTAATCATCGAATTACTAAGAGGATGGTTTTCTTAAAATAATTATAAATATTAACTCAAAAGTAGCAGGTTATGTGAGTAAAAATTGTCTCTAATTAGTCTATACAAAATATCTCAATTTAATATTGGCTTTAACATAGTATATCTTACTAACGAAGTAAAAAATCAGGTAGATTTTGTTGGTAATTATTATGCTCAAGTTTATGAAATATGATAGACTCACCAAAACATATTAATTTGAAAATGAAATTGCTGCTGGCATGCATACTCTTAATTCTTTTTGCACTAAGTTCAAATTATGCGCAAAGCCTGAATATCATTCCTCAACCTGTTTCTGAAGTAACAAACGGCGAAAAATATATAGTTCATAATGGAAGTAATATTTTTCTTTCTTCTAATGACAATGAATTGAGAAGAATTGCCTGGTTGTTTGTAAGTAAGCTCCACAGAAGGACTGGACTAAATATTGACATAAAAACTGGCAGAACAAACAAAGGAATTATTCTAAGTTTGGATAGAAATATCTCTTCGGAGAAAAATGGATATGAGTTAACAGTTGATAGTAATAAAATTAAAATCAGCGGAAAAGATTACGCTGGTATTTTCTACGGCATCCAAACATTACAAGAGATTTTAAAAAAAGATACAGTCATATATTTCCCTGGGTGTAAAATAATTGACTACCCAAGATATCAATATCGTGGATTTATGCTTGATGCAAGCAGGCATTTTCAGTCAATAGAATTTGTAAAAAGAATATTAAATGTAATGGCAGTTCTGAAACTGAACATATTCCATTGGCATTTGGCTGATGATCAGGGTTGGCGGATTGAAAGCAAAAGATATCCGAAGCTAAATGAGATTGGTTCCTACCGCGACTCGTTGAATTCCGTGGAAAGAAACGGGTATTATACCGTTGAAGAAATAAAAAATATAATTCAGTATGCTAAGAAACTCTATATAAAAATTATTCCGGAGATTGAAATGCCGGGTCATTCAGAAGCGGTTATGGATAGTTATCCCGGGTTATTATGTTCAACAAATAAAAAGGGGAATACGTATTGTGCAGGCAACATTAAGGATTATAAATTTATAAATAATGTACTCGATGAAGTTATAAATATTTTTGATACAGACTTTATTCATGTTGGTGGAGATGAACGTCCGAAAGGTGTTTGGGGAAAAGATCCGGCGTGCAAAAAAATAATGTCCACACAACATTTAGCTAACGAAGGTATGCTTCAAAATTATTTTATAGATAAAATCTGCAAATATCTCTCAAGTAAAAATGTTAAAACAATAGCGTGGGCGGAAAATATTAAAGGCGGTGTTCCGGTTAATCAAATTGTAGAAAACTATTACCCGGATGTTTCTATGGAAGTAGCTAGGGATAAATTATATACGATAAATGCAAATTGTTTCTATACCTACTTTGACTATCCGAATAGTGTTGAGGAGAAGAAAAATAAACCTGACTGGATGCCGGTTTTAGATTTAGGAAAAGTATATTCTTTTAACCCTACACCTGATAGTTTAGAAGAAAGCGCTAAGAAATACATAATCGGAAGCGAATGTGCTTTATGGACGGAATTGATACTTGAACATGATGTGCAGTATCAATTGTTTCCAAGAATTCTTGCTTTTTCTGAAGTTGTTTGGAGCCCTGTGAAAAATAAAAATTATTCAGACTTCCTAAATAGGGTAAATACTATAAAGTCCTACATAAATTCAATGGGATTTGAATTTGACGGAGAAAAAGCAACAGAATAATTAGATCTGCCAGTTGAAATGTCTTCTGGCAAAAACATTTGCTGAAGATAAGTTGGTTTCCATGAGAAATATATGGACAAATTATCGTTTAGACTTGTGAAAAGGTATAAAAGAATGAAAAAAATAGTTCTCAGAATCATGCTGAATAAATGGAAAAGTTTAGTTGTGGTAAAGGTGTTTTTACTTTTGTTCATATCTATTCTACCAGTGACTATTACTTCTGCTGTCTATATTGCCGGCGCAAATAAAGTTGCAGCGGATGGCTCGTTTCTTCAGTCGTGGCTTTGTGGTTACTGGTCAGATGCAAGATGGCAGCAGGAATTTACCGCTATGAAAAATGCAGGGATGCATTATCTTATTATTGGACCGGCTGTAGAATGTGACACGGGCAAAATAACAATAACCTATTATCCTTCAACTCTTCCTAATACAGAAATGGCGGGTTATTTAAGCGGCAAGGATATGATTGATATGTGTTTGAGGAATGCCGAAGCTGCAGGAATAAAAGTTTTTATCGGTATAAGCTCAAATAATCTTTGGTGGAAAGCCCATGGCGCCGATACAACATGGCTTTACAATCAGATGAAATTTGATAATAAAGTATGCGATGAATTATGGACGTTATATAAGAATAAATATCCGTCTACTTTTTATGGCTGGTATTGGGTATACGAAATTGATAATGGAAGTTTTGTAACCGACGAGCAACAAAATGAATTGATTCATGCAATGAACATACAATTAGATCATCTGTCTGCGGTAAATGAAAAGCTGCCGTTTATGTGGTGCCCATTTATGAATGGAAATATAGGAACACCGGACGCGTATCAATCGATGTGGCAAAATGTGTTTTCTAAGCTTAATACTACTGCCGGAGATATATTTGCACCACAAGACGGTATAGGTGCAGGGGGACTTACTTTAAGTGAACTGCCAGCTTGGTACTCGGCACTCCGCACGGCTGTTGATACAAAACCGGGGCTGAAATTTTGGTCCGATGTTGAAACATTTGACCATCGAGATTGGACATCCGCAACAATAGATCGTATTATTAAACAGATGCAAATAGAACAACCTTATGTAGATAATTACATAACTTTTGCATACTGTCATTATCAAAGTCCATACAATACAGACCCGGGTTATCAGGCAACGTACATTGATTACCTCAATACAGGTACGCTTGAATCAACTCCTCCTTCTGTTCCGGCAAACTTTACTGCGGTTCTTAATTCAAACGCGGATGCAGTGCTAAATTGGGATGCTTCTACAGATAATATAGGTGTGTGCGGGTACTATATAAATCGTAATGGAATATTGATTTGCAAAGAACAAGTTCCAAGATTTGATGGGACTGTAAAAAGTCTTACTCTGGCTACAAGCCTTACTGATGCATGTTTGGAATCAAATATGGATTATACTTACGAAGTGCAAGCTTTTGACTTTGCAAATAATATTTCATCTACTATACCTATAACGATAAATACGGGCAAAAGCGTTTATCTTAATAATATTATTTCAATCGGATGTTCATATACTGTTTCAATACCTGCTAGTACAAGCTATCCGGATAATGGTAATAAAGAATTAACGAATGGAAGTTATGCCCGCCTCGATGTAATGGGCGATCCCGGTTGGGAGGGCGTCTATGATGCTAGTCAGAGTACCCGGGATATTGTAATTGATTTAGGCAGTGAAAAGCCAGTACGGCAATTTATTGCAGATTATCTGTATAGTTCTTCATCCTCTATATATTTACCTAAACAGGTAGAGGTATTAGTTTCAAAGGACAATATTAATTTTTCTAATGAAGGTAACATACCCCTTCCAAATATTCCTCCCTATGGCGCCTCAGCGTCGTCTTACAAATGTGTTAGTACTTTATCCAGTCCCGTAGATGCAAGATATGTTAAGTTTAGCGTAACTCCCGGTAGTCCATGGACGTTTGACGATGAATATGAAGTCCGTAATAATACTACAACAAGCATAAACGAAGAAAAAGAAATTCCCAGGGAGTACTCTTTACAACAAAATTATCCAAACCCGTTTAATCCTTCAACGGTAATAAAATACCAAATTGCAAAAGGAGGGCACGTAATGCTAAAGATTTATGATGTGTTGGGAATGGAAATAGAAACGTTGGTAAATGAAGAAAAAGCGGCAGGAAACTATTCTTTCAATTTGAATGCATCATCTTTTCCCAGCGGCGTATATTTTTATCAAATAAGGTCAGGCAGCTATATAGAAACGAAAAAAATGGTTTTACTGAAATGAGGATATTTGTCTTTATGATCAACATATTAGTTTATATTTTTAGTTTAATGGAAGCTTTATGAAAAATATATTTGTTACAATATTGGTGCTTCTATCTATAACATTCTTGAATTTGTCTTCAGAGACACTCGTATACGGTAATAAAAGCAGGAATAAAATAGGAAAATTAAAATCTTCCCTCCCGCACGCGAAATTTGACGAAAAAAATGTTGTGTTGAGGTTTGCAGCTATATCAGATACACATATACAGTGGAAGGATGCAATACCAACGAAAAAACTTGAGTCAGCTCTTAATCAACTTAATACAAGGGCAAACGGGAAGCTCGATGCGCTTCTTATTGCGGGGGACTTAACTGATTACGGGATACCGGATCAGGTTGCTGAACTGAAAAGAGTTATTGATAACAGCAAAATAGATTTAGCTAAAACAAGGTTCATTTTTGCTTTAGGAAATCATGAATATTATAATCATCAGCTTCAGGGCGCGCTCTGGAACGGCGGATATTTATTTAAAGATGTTTTTGGAGATGATGTATATAAAGGTTCAACAAAAGAAGAGATTAAGGCGGGAAATTATCATACAGTAGTAAAGGGCTATGATTTTATTGCAGTGTATTGTGCCCAATACGACGGCGGGGTAAAATATGCAGACAGCGATATCGCCTGGTTAAAAACACAACTTGCACAGGCAGCAATAAATCATCCCGGCAAACCTATTTTCGTTACTTCTCATCCGAATATTACCGGGACAAATATAGGTAGTAATGAAGGCGCATATTGGAACGGAAGCGATCTCTATGATGTATTTAAAGAATATCCACAGGTTATTTACTTTTGCGGACACCTTCATTTCCCGGAGGAGGATGAAAGAAGTATCTGGCAAGGGGATTTTACAACTATCGGGATAGGCTCCACATATTATTGTTCTAATCATTCAAAAGATGATGAGAATGGAAATACATTTATCGATATCGTAAACGGTTTTGAAACGGCAGATGCCCAGAAAACTTCTCAAGGGCTTTATGTAGAAGTTGATGAAAACAGCAATGTAAAGATAACCAGGTTGGATTTTACCAATAAGGAAGAGATTAAAAAACCGTGGCTAATACCTTCACCAAAAGCAGACAAATCAAACTTGTTATATTATACACCTGTTCGGGAAGCAAAAACATTTGGTAATACGCCGCCGGTTTTTCCCGATGGTGCAAGTGTTAAAGAAGTTTTAAAGAATGCCGGATATAATCAAAAGTATGTATTTCAATTTACACAGGCAAAAGATAAAGATATGGTATATAGCTATCAGGTATCTTTTGTTGATAAACAATCCGGAAAAATTATCAAGACTATTTCAACCTTGTCGGACTTCTATCTGCATGCCAACACCGATGAAATGGACTCCGTACTTACAAAAACTATTTACAGGGCGGATAGTGTTCTGGCGCCTTTCAGGTTATCATATAAAAATGATTATTACATTAAAGTAGTAGCTGTTAATTGTTTCGGTAAAAAAAGTAAACCGATATTCAGCAATGTAGTTAAAGGTTCACGGGAAAAAGTGGAGCTAATAAAACTTCCCGTTAGTTCGTTTAAAAAAGAAGAGAGAATTCATGAGAGAAAGAATAAAATTACTAATTGAAGTTTTAGAGGAAAACTTTATAGATCAGCCGATTTGCATAGAAAAAAATCTATTGTTTCGTGCAAATCTATTTGTCTTATTTTTATTGCTGTTGAATTCTGCCAGTATAGCTGGTGTAAAGAAAGCAATGGCTGACGGTTCGTTTATTCAGTCAAGACTTTGCGGCTCATGGACAGATGCAAGATGGCAGGAAGAATTTTCTGCAATGAAAGCTGCCGGTATGCACTATCTTGTTATTGGACCTGTTGCTGAAAGCCGTGATAACGGGAAAACTGTTACCCTTTATCCTTCGGATCTTCCCAACACCACTTTAAGCCGTCATGTTAATGATCATGATATGGTGGATGTTTGTCTGAGAAACGCTGAAGCTGCCGGAATAAAAGTATTCATCGGTATAGGGATGAATGAAAAATGGTGGCAAGCACTGGGTATTGATTCGACATGGCTTTATAATCAAATGGAATTTGACAATAAAGTAGCAGATGAAGTTTGGACAAAATATAAAAATAAATATCCGGCGGCATTTTACGGATGGTACTGGGTCTATGAAGTGGCAAATGTAAACCTCACTCCTATTCAGCAGAATGTTCTGATTAATGCAATGAACATGCAGTTGGATCATCTTACTTCAAAAAATGAAAAACTTCCTTTTATGTGGTGCCCGTTCATGAATTCAAAATTCGGAACACCTCAAGCCTATGAAGCAATGTGGAAGAATGTTTTTTCAAAACTGCATACAACAAACGGCGATATTTTTGCTCCGCAAGATTGCGTTGGTGCCGGTGGGATTACTTTGAGTGAAGTGCCGGCATGGTTCTCGGCACTTCGCAAAGCCGTAAATACAAAACCGGGACTCGTAATGTGGTCTGATGTTGAAACTTTTGATCATAAAGATTGGAGCTCTGCTACAATAGATCGTATAATTAAGCAGATGCAAATGGAACAACCGTATGTTGAAAACTATATTACCTTCGCATACTGCCATTATCAAAGTCCTTACAATACTGATTCCGGCTACCATGCAACGTACATTGATTACCTCAAAACAGGTAGGCTTGAAACAAGTCCGCCAACCGCTCCGGCAAACTTTTCGGCAGTTCTTCAATCCAACGGAGACGTAGTATTGAATTGGGATGCATCTTCGGATAATGTCGGTGTGTGCGGGTATTATGTATATCGCAACGGGAAGATGATTTGTAAGAAGGTGGTTCCAAGAATTGATGAAAAAAAAGTTACTTCGTTAACGGATTATGTAGATGCAAAATTGAATAAGAACACGACTTACACTTACAAAGTTCAAGCATATGATTTTGCTAATAATGTCTCCGACTTTTCTAAACAAATTACAATTACCTTAACTCAGTCCGGAAACTAAATATGAAAAAAATAATTCTTTTTGTAACTCTGTTTTTAAGTATAAATGTAAATGCACAAAAGTTTGAAGGACTTGCAAAAACCCCTCCCATGGGTTGGAACAGTTGGAACAGGTTCACCTGCAACGTTAATGAAAAACTGATTCGCGAGGCTGCTGAAGCAATGGTATCATCAGGTATGAAGGATGCAGGCTATATCTATATTAATATTGATGACTGCTGGCAGGGGAAGCGGGACAGCCTTGGATTTATTCATCCTGATCCCACAAGGTTCCCGTCCGGTATGAAAGCTCTTTCCGATTATATTCATTCATTGGGATTAAAATTTGGTATCTATACAGATGAAGGCTGGATGACCTGCGGAGGTAAGCCAGGCTCACGAGGTCATGAATACCAGGATGCAATGACTTATGCAAAGTGGGGTGTTGACTACCTTAAAGATGATTATTGTTATACGGATTATTTAAATCCGGAAGGCGCCTATTTGACAATGCGTAATGCTCTTTACGCAACTGGACGCCCTATAGTTTACAGCATATGCATGTGGGGAAATGGGTGTGAAGTATGGGCTAAAGAAGTCGGTCATTTATGGCGTACAACCGGAGATATTCATCCTACATTTGATGCCACGCCAACCAAAGGCGATGAATCTCCGCTTGGTGTTTTGCAAATTCTTGATAAGCAGAAAGACCTCCGTAAGTATGCAGGACCCGATCATTGGAATGATCCCGATATGCTTGAAGTAGGAAATGGAATGTCAGTCAATGAAGACCGCGCTCATTTTTCAATGTGGTGTATGCTGGCCGCTCCATTAATCGCCGGTAACGATTTATTCAACATGAACAAAGAGACTTCAGAAATACTATTGAACAAGGAAGCGATAGCGGTAGATCAAGATACGCTTGGCATAGAAGGATTTTTATATTCATCAAAAGGCGATGTCGAAATCTGGGCTAAGCCGCTATCAGACGGGGATTGGGCAATTTGTTTTTTGAATCGAGGAACCAAACAAGAAGAAGTTAATTATTCATGGAAGCAGAATGAAATAATAGATACACTCACGCACAGGGAAATGAATTTTACAATAGAAAATTATAAGATTAGAGATTTATGGCAGCATAAAGAAATAGGTACAACGGAAAAAGATTTTAATGCGCTAATTCTGTCGCATGATGTTGTACTTCTAAGGTTAAAATTGTTAAGATAATATTTTGCCATAAACTATTGATGAACGAGAAAATATGATATGAAAAAAATAATTCTTTTTGTGGTTTTGCTTTTATCAGTTGCAGCTTACGCGCAAAAATTTAATGGTCTTGCAAAAACACCGCCTATGGGTTGGAATAGTTGGAACAGGTTCAGATGTGATGTTAACGAAAAACTAATTCGTGAAGCAGCTAATGCAATGGTATCATCAGGTATGAAAGAAGCCGGCTATAAGTATATAATAATTGATGACTGCTGGCATGGCAAACGCGACAGTCTTGGATTTATTCACGCCGATCCGAAAAGATTTCCATCGGGTATTAAAGCACTTGCTGATTATGTGCATTCTTTGGGATTGAAATTTGGCATTTATACAGATGCAGGGTGGAAGACTTGTGCAGGCAAACCAGGCTCTCGCGGTTATGAATACCAGGACGCAATATCATATGCAAAGTGGGGAGTTGATTATCTCAAAGATGATTTTTGCTTTGCCGATTTTCTGGATGCGCATGGAGCTTATCTTACAATGCGCAATGCTTTATATTCTGCAGGTCGTCCGATTGTTTTCAGTTTATGTGAAGGCGGTGATAACAAACCGTGGGAATGGGGTAAGGATGTTGGACACTTATGGCGTACCACCAGCGACATTTATGCGGCTTTTGATACTCTTGAAATTCATAATGGTTGGAATGCACTTGGCGTATTACGCATACTCGATCTTCAAAAAGGAATTCGAAAATACTCCGGTCCCGATCATTGGAATGATCCCGATATGCTTGAGGTTGGAAATGGAATGTCAGTCAATGAAGACCGCGCTCATTTTTCAATGTGGTGTATGCTGGCCGCTCCATTAATCGCCGGTAACGATTTATTCAACATGAACAAAGAAACGAAAGAAATATTAACCAATAAAGAAGCCATAGCTGTAGATCAAGATTCGCTTGGCATATCAGGCTTTTCTTATTCTTCAAAAGATGAACTCGAAATTTGGGCGAAACCTCTTTGCGATGGTGATTGGGCAATTTGTTTTTTAAATCGTGGTTCGGAAGAAATACAAGTTAACTTTTCCTGGAAAGAGCACACCATAATTGATTCGCTTTCCAATAGGGAGATGAATTTTATGAATAGCCAATATATAATCCGGGATTTATGGCAGCACAAAGAATTAGGTTCTACGGAAAAGAATTTTGTTGCGGCAATTCCGTCTCATGATGTTGTTCTTCTTAAACTATCACAGAAAAATTAATTTTAAGAGAGGTAAAAATTGTTAATTATCCAATCGTACTCGGTCGCAGTTATTATGTGTTTTGTTACAATGCTTTGCTGGGGATCGTGGGCAAACACTCAGAAATTGGCAAGCAAGGAATGGAGATTCCAATTATTCTATTGGGATTATTCAATCGGTGTGCTGCTGCTTGCACTTGTGCTTGCTTTTACCGCGGGTAGTTTCGGAAGTGAAGGCAGAAGTTTTCTTCTTGATCTAAAGCAAGCTGATACTTCAAATCTTTGGTCGGCATTTTTGGGTGGTATCATTTTTAATTTATCTAATATACTTCTCGTAGTTGCAATTGATATTGCAGGTATGGCGGTTGCTTTTCCCGTAGGTGTGGGTTTAGCATTGTCGTTGGGCGTAATTACAAATTACATGGGTTCGCCGGTTGGTAATCCAATAATTCTTTTTATAGGAGTTGCCGCTGTTGTTATTGCAATTCTTGTTGATGCTGTGGCTTACAGAAAACTTAAAGGACAGAATAGAAAAAGTTCTTCAAAGGGACTCATCATTGCAATTCTTGCCGGTCTGCTGATGGGCTTCTTTTATAGATTTGTTGCAGCTTCTATGTCGGATAACTTCGTAAATCTTGATGCCGGTAAACTTAGTCCTTATAGTGCAGTTGTAATTTTTTCTTTAGGATTATTTTTATCAAATTTTATCTGGAACAGTATCTTGATGGCAAAACCTTTTGATGGAGAGCCGGTTAAATATTCCGATTACTTCAAAGAAGGGAATCTCAAACTTCATTCCATAGGAATTTTAGGAGGTGTAATCTGGAGTCTCGGCATGTCATTCAGCATCATTGCATCAGGACCGGCGGGCTTTGCAATTTCATACGGATTAGGTCAAGGCGCTACCATGATAGCTGCATTGTGGGGAGTTTTTATCTGGAAGGAATTTAAAAATGCACCGGTTGGAACAAACAAATTATTAGCGCTGATGTTTATCTTCTTCATAGTTGGTCTTGGAATGATTATTATTTCAAGGTTTGCTTAATGGCGTATACACTCAAATCAAATTGAAGAGCAACACTTAGAAATAGATCCTATTTAAGTGTGATATTATATTAATTAAATTTATTAGAGGAGTTACATATTTAATGACAAAAAAAATTGTGATAGTTGGAAGTTCAAATACGGACATGATAATCCAGCTAAAAGAAATTCCGAAACCCGGTGAAACAGTTATAGGAGGAAAGTTCTCGATAGCTGCCGGCGGAAAAGGCGCGAACCAAGCAATAGCAGCAGTAAGAGCCGGTGGTGATGTAACTTTCATAAGCAGAATTGGTAAAGATATGTTTGGCGACTCTTCACTGAAAAGTTTCGCTGAGGATGGACTGAATGTTGAGAAAATAATTAGAGATCCGGCTGAACCTTCGGGAGTAGCTTTAATTTTTGTAGATGCAAAAGGGGAAAACACTATTGCAGTTGCATCCGGTGCTAATGCAAATCTTTCATCAAGCGATATTAGTAATAAGCATGATGTTATTTCCGGCGCTGATATTTTGTTAATGCAATTGGAAATTCCGATTGCAACAATCGAAGCCGCTGCACAAATTGCAGTAGAAAATGATGTGAAGATAATCTTAAACCCGGCGCCTGCTCAACATCTAAATGAGAATTTACTTAAAAAGATTTCCATTATAACTCCTAATGAAACAGAAGCTGAAATGATTACCGGTGTGCCAGTGAAAAATGGCGACGATGCTGAAAGAGCTGCAAAAATATTAATTGATAAAGGTGTTGGTATTGTTATTATTACTCTCGGTGCAAAGGGAGCTTTTGTTTTCAGTAATACATTTAAAGGAATTGTATCGTCATACAAAGTTAAAGCCGTGGATACTACTGCTGCGGGTGATGTTTTTAACGGTGCACTAGCAGTTGCTCTTTCTGAAAATAAAAATATTAAAGAAGCTGTTAGGTTTGCCAATGCAGCAGCAGCATTATCGGTTACAAAATTAGGAGCGCAGCCATCCGTTCCTTATAAAGAAGAAATATGTAACTTGTTGGAAAAAGAGAAAATAAATTGAACGCTTGGAGATTGACAATATGAAAATGCGGATTAAAATTCACCGGTTATTGAGCGTTGCCTTTTTAATAATAATTGCAGCGATAATTTTATTTGGTGCAACTGTTGAGGCTCAGACAAAAAAAATATGGCTTACTGAAACTAGTCAGCAAATTAACGGTCCAAACGATACAACTGATATACCTGGTTGGAAAGCCGAGCTCGATTATTGGCGAAAAGTTGAAATAGCTAAATTATATTATAGGGATACTCATTATAAAGGCAAAGAAATTCAATGGGTAAGAAATAATTTTATTCAAACACAAATGATGGCGCAAGAACGCTCCTTTTATGACCCGGTAAAAAATGAATATACTGTTGATAAATACTTAAATGAAATTACTGCAAGGTATGGCGGACTCAACAGCATTCTAATTTGGCCGACTTATCCCAACATCGGAATAGATAATAGAAATCAGTTCGATTGGATAAGATGCATGCCGGGCGGATTAAACGGAGTAAAACAAATGGTTGCTCAATTCCATAAACATGGAATTAAAGTTTTGTTCCCGTATAATCCCTGGGATATTGGAACTCATAGAGAACGCGAAAGTGATGCCGAAGCTTTTGCAAAAATTCTAAAATACATTAACGCAGACGGCATCAACGGCGACGTTACAACTGGTTTAGGAGTGCACTGGAGAAATATTTTTGATAATGCAAAAAAAGGTTTAGTCATCGAACCTGAGATTGACAACAGCGATAAATATTTAGAATATGATCAAATGGGATGGGGCTATTGGGATTATCCATTTATACCGGCTATCAGTAAAGAAAAATGGATCGAACCACGGCATATGATACATATTTGCGATCGTTGGGCACATGACCACACGAATGATTTGCAGTATGCTTTTTTTAACGGAGTGGGTTTTGAGACATGGGAAAATATCTGGAGTATTTATAACGAGATGACGCCGCGTGCTGTTGAGACAGTTAAGTTAACAAGCAAGATTGAAAAATATTTCTATCAATTACTTACAGGAACCGGATGGCAGCCTCATTACCCGATGTTAAATTACGGTATATTTGCGAGCATGTGGGAAGGACATGACCAAACGCTCTGGACAATAATTAACCGTAATGATTTTGATATTGAAAGCGACCAAATGAAAATTCCTTATAAAGAAGGAATCTCTTATTATGATGTCTGGCATGGTCAAAAACTCGAACCGATCATCGATGGTAAAAATGTAGTTTTGTCATTTAAAATAAATTCGAATGGCTACGGAGCTGTACTGGCAATTAAAAACTCTTCCGTTGATTCCAGCCTTAAGAGTTTCTTATCTCAAATGAATGAACTAACAAAAACAGAGTTGTCGGATATTAGCAACAAATGGAATCCTGTCCAACAAGAAATAGTAAAAATTACACCGACTATACAAGCCAACAGCGCACCGGAAGGAATGATAGAAATTCCTGCCGCACGCTTTGTAATGAATGTAAACGGGATTGAAATTGAGGGAGGAGAAAATCCGGGTGTTGATATTCAAATGCCGGGTGAAGATGTTGCAAGAAGACATCACCATTATGTTGTAAACATTCATACTTTTTATATAGATAAATACCCGGTAACGAATGCAGAGTTTAAGAAATTTTTGGATGCCACAAATTATACTCCTATAGATAAAATTAATTTCCTCAAAGATTGGAAGAACGACACGTACCCGAAGGGATGGGAAAATAAACCCGTTACCTGGGTAGATATTGAGGATGCAAGGGCATACGCAAAATGGGCTGGCAAACGGTTGCCTCATGAATGGGAATGGCAGTATGCCGCTCAAGGTTTGGACGGGCGCATGTATCCGTGGGGCAATGAATGGGAAAATTCTTATGTGCCGGTTATTGATACAGGCAATGAACTCAGTGGTCCGGATTCTGTTAATGCTCACCCGCAAGGTAAAAGTCCGTTTGGTGTTGAAGATATGGTTGGTAATGTTTGGCAATGGACAGATGAATATGTTGACATTCATACAAGGGCTGCAATTCTACGGGGAGGCTCATATTATCAACCTCAAGGTTCGTTTTGGTATTTCCCGCAAGCTTATAAACTGAATGAACATGGCAAATACTTATTAATGTCGCCGGGGGAAAATCGATCTGGCACTATTGGATTTAGATGTGTAAGGGATACGTTGTAATTGAATTCTATAAATAATTGTGTAAAGAAATATTAAATCAGAGAATAAATTTCTTTAAAAAGTAAGGATTAAAAA
>Ga0187812_1000086_pt1 | contig 32263 bp, 24 predicted proteins | sample NC_S_2_FD_130582 | JGI IMG/M metagenome (GOLD analysis project Ga0187812, IMG submission 130582) | Wetland sediment microbial communities from Neuse River Estuary, North Carolina, USA - ASW-S_2 | ecosystem: Environmental > Aquatic > Freshwater > Wetlands > Sediment | place: USA: North Carolina...
CATCGCGCCGGGCAGCAGGCACTTTACAAAAATGTGGCTGAAAGAATATTACATCGACCTTTGCAAAATGCTTTCGTATGACGGATATAAAATTGTTTTGTTCGGAGGTAAAAGCGATGTTGATCTGTGCAAAGAGTTGACAGAACAAATTGCCGGTTCAATAAATTTATGCAGCAAAGATGATATAATTACTATCGCGGTAAATATGAAGAAATGCGATGCGGTAGTTTGCAATGATTCGGGATTGATGCATGCAGCCTCAGCAATGGGTGTTCCGGTGCTTGCTGTGTTCGGTTCAACTGTAAAAGAATTCGGATTTACGCCGTATAAAAGCAAAAGTTTAATTTTAGAAAATAAATCATTATCATGCAGACCGTGTTCGCACATAGGTCGAAGCAGTTGCCCGAAAAAACATTTTAACTGTATGACCGAATTAACGCCGGGTGCAGCTTACTCAAAATTGAAAGAATTATTAAACTGATGAAAACTCTTTGGTATTTATTTTATAATTGTCTTGTAATCCCCTGTCTTTATATTATGATAAGGACGGCAGGTTTATTTAATAAAAAAGTTAAAAGCGGAATTGACGGCAGGGCAAGAATATTCGAAGAACTAATTTTAAATGCAGCCTCGCTTGATAAATCAAAAAAATTAATTTGGTTTCACTCTTCATCACTCGGCGAATTTGAGCAGGCTAAACCGATTATTAAAGAATTAAAAAAGGAAAAGAACTTAAATATTCTAATAACTTTCTTTTCTCCGTCCGGTTATGAAAATTCAAAAAAATACCCTTACGCTGATTTGGTTTCTTACATTCCTTTAGATACAAGCTCAAACGCTGAAAGGTTTATATCAATCGCGCGACCGAATTTAGCGGTTATGATGCGCTACGATATTTGGCCTAATCATGTTTGGGCAATGAAAAAGTTTTTCGTACCGTCATTTATTGTTGACGCAACAATGAAGGATAACACGCCGAGGAAACTTCCTCTGGCAAAAAGTTTTCATAAATATCTTTTTGAAGACATTACAAAAATTCTTACGGTTTCAGAAAACGATGTGAAGGGATTTAAAGAATTCGGAATTTCCGACGAACATATTAAAGCTGTCGGCGATACCCGCTTTGACCGGGTCTATCAAAGAAGCGTAACTGCGCGGGAAAAAAATCTCATCAAGGACGATCTATTAAAAGACAAAAAGGTTTTTGTTGCCGGCAGTACATGGGAATTAGATGAAGACGTTATACTACCTGCTTTTTCAAAATTAGCCGAATATGATAAAGACGTTATAATGATTATCGCGCCGCATGAACCGACCCTGGTTCATCTTGAAAGAATTGAAAATGAATTTGCTGGAAAGCTTGATACTATCCGCTTTTCATTTTTGAATAGCTATAAAAATGAAAGAGTTATTATCGTTGATTCTATCGGAATCTTGTTAACGCTATACACTTATGCCGATTTAGCTTTTGTAGGCGGAAGCTTTAAGCAGAATATTCATAACGTGCTTGAAGCCGCTGTATACGGTATTCCCGTAATGTTCGGACCTAAAATAGATAACTCGCAGGAAAGCCAGCAGCTGCTTAAGCGCGGCGGCGGAATATTAATCAGAAATAAGCAGGAAGCATACAGGCAGCTTCGTACAATGTTTTCCGAAGATATCTTAAGAAAAGCTAAAGGAAAAATCAGCTTTGAATATGTTAAAGAAAATCTCGGCGCTACGGAAAAAATTCTTGAGGAAATCTACAAAGTTATCTAGCTCGTATTTCCAATCTTGAATTAAAATTATTTCAGATATCTTTCTTTTAAAATATCAAGATGATGAATTGCGTGACCTGTAATAATAAAAAGAATTGCGCATACAGTAATCTCTTTTCCATTTGCAAGTCCGCGATTATTCAAAGTAGATTCATCAAAACTTTTAAACAGCGCTATATTAGCACTTCTTACTAGCTTAAATTCATTTATAAGATCACTTAAATTCCTGTTATTAAAATTTCCGCCTTTAACATAATCATCCTGCTCAAAGCCGGGCAAAGATTTAGTTTCACCTCTCGCAAAGCACATGGCGCGGTAAGCAAATACTCTTTCCGTGTCTATAATGTGACCGAGCAATTCTTTTACGCTCCACTTTCCCTGGGCATAAGAATAATTTCCTTTGCCGATAGGAATTTCATTCATAAATTTTAATGCTGAATTCATTTGAGATTCCAGCGCAAAAATTCCATTCTCACCTTCGACTTTACTGATGTATTTTTCATAATATGGTGTATAATCATCTTTGCTTGGTCTTGCCATAGCTGCTCCTGATATTTATTAATAAATATTTCAATAAAATATTTTTCTAATTTAATCTTTTGAAAATATTTTCAACCCGACGATGCCCACAATTATTAAAAAAATAAAAAATAATCTTGCAAAATCTTTTGACTCGCCGAATAAAATTATACCAAGAATAGCCGTTCCCACTGCGCCTATTCCCGTCCATACCGCGTAAGCTGTCCCTACCGGTAAAGTTTTAATCGAAACGGATAAAAGGAAAACGCTTAAAGCCATAGCAGTAAAAGTAAAAACAGTGGGATAAATTTTAGTAAATCCGTCTGCATATTTCATTCCGATTGCCCAGGCGGTTTCAAACAATCCGGCGATAAATAAAATAAACCAGTTCATTTAATCCTCAATAGTATTTTTTAGGAATTACTTTTTGAACAGAGGCGAAGCTATAAAATTTAATTATGGATAGCAATAAGAAAGTTGCCTGGAAATATTTTAGTTAATAGCTTAGGCTGAGTGTTCCGCGCGAGTTGTTTTAAAATTTATGAGTCAATGAATATCAATATAATTTCCTATTTTTGCATCTTTGAAAATAGAAACATATTTTCTATTTAAGCATAAAATTATCTTTACTTTACGATAAACAATCTTACAAAGTTGGATGGCAAAATCTTTAAAGCGAGCCGCTAATCTTACATTGGCGGCAAATATTTTTTTATTCCTGATCAAAGCTGTTGCGGGAATAATGTCTAATTCAATTGCGGTAATTTCGGACGCAATTAATTCGCTCACAGATATTATTTCTTCAGGCGCAATTTTATACAGCGTAAAAGTATCTTTAAAGAAACCGGATGAAGATCACCAGTTCGGGCACAATGCGGCGCAGCCGATAGCTGTTTTTTTAATTGCGCTCTTCACCGCCGTGGTTGGAATAAACTTGATAGAAGAATCGGTTCTAAGAATTATAACGCCGTATCAAACGCATATTACCGGCACAGTATATTTAATTTTAGGCGCAACAATAATTATCAAACTCGTGCTGACTAAATACCAGAGAAGAGTCAGCAAGACTTTCAGAAGCCCGGCGTTAAAGGCTGGAGCCGTTGACAGTTTAAATGATGTTTTAGCTTCTTCACTTTCCATAATCGGATTGCTCGGTGTTCAATTAGGCTTTCGCTATGTGGACGGTATTGCCGGTATCTTAATCGCCACGTTTATTTTAAGGTCAGGCTATCAAATCGCTAAAGAGAACATTGATTATCTAATGGGCAAAGCCGCGGACGATAATTTAATATTAGAAATCGCCAATATCGCTTTGAAGATAGATGGAGTAAAAGGTTTGAACGAACTTAAGTCTCATTATGTCGGCAACAAATTCCATATCGAGATACATATTGATGTGGATAAAAATATTTCAACTGAAATGTCCCACAGGATAGGCTTGAATGTTCAAGATGCTATTTCAAGCTTAGCCGAAATCAGCAAAGTTTTCGTACACATCGATCCTGTTTAATTATTAATATTTAACTTCTGGAGAGCCTCATAATATTTTTTTATTAGATCTTCGTAATCTTTATTATAACCTTCACCGGCGGCTTTTTCCAATTCATCTTTAATTTTATTCTTGCTTTGTTGAGAAGATAAATTCAATTCTGCCGGTGACTGGCGCACAACATTTTTTCCAGCTGTCGATTCCCTTTTATTTTCATAATCTCTTTGATTTACCGAATGCTGCGCATCCAATAGCTTAGAAAGTATATGTTCCTGCTGTTGAACAGTTTTGTCATTTAAGTTATCCGAGTTTAAATTCTTTACGATCTCCTGCATTCTCTTCGCAATATCTTCAAGGTTAGCCGGGATTTTATTAGCATCTCCCGATTGCATTGCTTCTTTGTTCAACTGCTCAAGCGATTTTCTAATAACATCCTGCTGCTCCGCCAGCCGCTTCAATTCAGCTTGCTGCTGCATTGATAAATTGCCGCTCATTTCTTTTTGCAGCATCTGTGTTAAATTATTCAAGCTCATCTGCTGCCCTGTCATTTGCTGAAGCTGCTGCATCAAAGACATCATGCCGCTGCCTTGCCCGCCGCCTTTCATCATGGATTCCATACTGTTTTTCATCATCTCGGCGGCTCCGTTTAACGAAGCCATCGCTTTACCCTGGCTGCTTGCCGACTGCATCCCGTTCCTATTCTGCAACCCTTGCATTGAATTTCTCATTTCATTTTGCGCGTCGCCTAATTCTTTTCCCATCTGCGGGGTTATTGCAAAAGTTTTTTGAGAAAGAGCAGACATTTGCTGCATTATTTTATCGAGGTTTCTTTGAATCTCATTTTGCTGTCTCGCATTTTCATCAAACGAAGAAGAATTCTGATTCAAGTTCGCGCTTTGATTTTTCAACTGTTCCTGCTGTTTCGAAAGCGTCAGCAAATTATCGGTTATTTTCATCATCTCTCTAAACGCCTGCATTTGACTTTGCTGACTGACTGATTTCTGCAGCTGATCAAGCTGCTGCTTCATCTGCTGCATATTCTGTGAAATCTGAGATTGATTTTGTTCAGCCTGCTGCATGTTGCCCTGCTGAATATCCTGCGAAGCTTGCTGCGAAGTATTTTGATTTTGCTGCTTATTGAATTGTTCCTTCAATTTTTCAGCTTGCTCTTTGGGCATATCTTTTAAAGCATCCATCATCTTGGATAATTCTTCAAGCTGCTTTGAATAATCTTTTAGATCTTTAGAAATATCATCCTGTTTTTTGCTTAACTGATTTTTTTGATTCTCATCCTGTTGACTGCTGTTTTTGGTATCACTCTTAAGCGCGTCCTGATCTTTTGTAATTTGATCTGTCCGCTTAGTAAGATCATCCATCTTCTGCTCAATTTGAATGCGCTTAAGAAGATTCATGGTTCTTTCGATGCTGTTCTTAAATTGATCTTCGTTGAACTTCATGTTCTCCATTGCGTCTTGCGTCTCTTTCCGGTTCATGTTCTGCAGAATATCCTGAAGCTTTTCCATCGCTTTTTTCAGTTCATCATTGGAAATCTGGTCGAACAACTTTTGAAGCTCCATATATTTTTGAAGCGTCTCTTTGGAAATAAGATTATTTTGCTGAAGATTCTGCTGCATTTGATTTAGCTTCTTACCGATATTCTCCGCCTTATCCTGAAGCTTCTTAAAATCATTTACGGCTTGCTCAATCTTTTGTTTTTCCTGCCAGCTAAGATCTTTTTTATCCTGCTTTAATTCCTGACTTATATCATCTAACTTTTGCTTTAAATCTTTAGCTTCCTCTAAAGTTTTTTGAAGATCCTGCTCGCTTTGATTTTGTGTGTTGTCCGCTTTTGTTAAAAGCTCATTGAGAGATGGAACACGAATTGTGAACGAAGACGACTTTGTAGATTTAGGTCCGCTTACATTGTCGTTATCAAATACTTCAAGATAGCAGGTAACAATATCATCGGCTGAAAGATTTAAATCCGTAAGATTCCAGATATAATTTATTTCCTGTTCAATTTGGTTTTTATTAATTGGAATCTCAATCGGCTTCATGGTTTTTCCCTGCTGTCCGTTTTTTTTGCTTGAGATAGAATATTGCAGCAGCATTTTTGAAAAGCCGTAATCATCGGAAATTTTTGCATCGATGCCGACTCGGTTATCATTCGACAAAGTTACATCCTTATCCGGAGTAATAATTTCAATGCCAGGGTAAGCATCATACAAAGCTTTGACGCTGTAATCAATCGGCGAAAGGTTATTGTTGTTGTCTTTGTCGGTTAGAATTATTTTATAATCGTTGTCTTTAGAAACCCTGAATTTTCCTTCAGCTTCAGTTCCCGTTACGCTAAGATTAACTTTTGTCGTGTCGCCGAATTCCAGCCGCGCTTGCTTTAGCTCCTTGGTAGAATTTATTTTTAAATCGACATAGCTTCCAAGCAGCGCTGTAACGTTGCCGTTATCTTTTTGATTGACTTCTGCTATGCGTGAGTAAAGCGGAGAAGTAATCGCAACATCAAGTGTTTTGATGATTGGGCGGTCCTCGACATTAATTAAATATTCTTCACTCTTAATGTTTTCTGCCTTCGCAAAATACTTAAATGAATTTCGTACGGCAGGCAAAATAAAATGATAAATGCCGGAAGTATCTGCGTATAGCTGCTGCTGTTCATAATTCGTCTGGTCGCTTTCCTTCAAATTTAAATAAACTTTAGGAGGCACTTTCCCGGTTACCTCTACGGTAATAGAAACGTTTTCTCCTTTTGTAACCTTTGCGTTTCCCGGATAAACCTTAAAATCAAATTTCGGCGGTGGAATAAACTCACGGTTAAAGTTCAATAGCCGGAATGAAGCCGCGTTTAACGATGGAATAAATAAAAACAAAATTACGGCAAAGACAATTACACCAACGAAATAGAAAAATATTTTCTTTACTTTTTGAAAGCTAATGATGCTTTCAAAATTCAGGTCTTTAGCTTTTGTGAAAACATTTTGAAACGCCGCATTGATAAGCGCCCCGGAATAATTCTTACTGTCTTCCGGATTAGAAACGATCTGCATCGCATTTACCAGGTCGTCCCGTATTGAATGAAAATGATTACCTACTTTTTCCGCAGTTTTAAAGTAATCTGATTTTCTAAAAAAATTAAAATACTTCAACAGCGGGATAATGAAAAAATAAATCAAAGCGCCGGAAAAGCTCAACAGAAGAATTAAGAATAAAATAGTTCTTACATAAGAAGTGAAGTGACCAGCTAATTCCGTGAAAGAAAAAAATGTGAAGAATGCTATTCCGATTAGAAAAGTAATTTGGATACCTTCAAGAAGTATTGAGAGATACTCCTTTTTTACAAGCCGTTCCAACTTTTGAATTATCTCTTTATAAAATTTCGATTCGTTATTCATTTCAATTACAGTTTCTAATTACCAAGCGCCCAGATTACAAGGTTCGTTCCAAACTTAAGAGCTTCCAATCTCTTATCCTCTTTGAAGCCGTGTACATCGGCGTCATCCCAGCCGTCGCTTGGATTTGATTCGTAAGTGTAGTAAACAGCTAATCTGCCGTTCACAAAAATTCCGAAGCCCTGCGGAGGCTTACCGTTATGTTCCTCAATCTTCGGGACGCCGTTTGGGAAATCATAAAAATCATGATATATCCCATAGCTAAATGGAAGTTCGACAAGATCTTGATCCGGAAAAACTTTTTTCATTTCTCTTCTGAATGACGCATCCATTCCGTAATCATCATCGGCATAGAGGAAACCGCCGTTCTCAAGATATTTTCTCAAACGGTCAACTTCATCTGACGTGAAAGAAACATTGCCATGCCCCGTCATAAATAAAAACGGGTAAGAAAAAATCGCATCGCTGTTTATATTAACCGAAGTAAAGTCATCCTTTACTTTAATATCCGTATGCGCCTTAACATAGTCCAGCAAGTTCGGCTCTTCGGTTTGACCGTTATACCAATCACCGCCGCCGTCATACTGCAAACGCGCAATCTGGAAAGCGCCTTCGTTCTGTGGAAATAAATAAGCGCCTGGTAAAAAAAATAACAAAGCTATAATAACACGGGTTTTCATAATTCCTGTTTTTTGCGGCTTTAATATATCCTCAACTAACTATAATTTCAATTTACAAAACCTAACATGTCTATACTTTTCAACTATAACAATTCTATTTCAAAAAGTATTTTTAATTTATCATTGTGAAAATGCTAACAGATATTTTGTAATATACTTGTTATTATTGAACACCGCATAAATGTGAAATGTAGAAGTGTTTTTATAGAAGAATAATCTGAGTATATAATTTTAAGGTAATTTTATGGCAAAAAAATATTGGCTTGTTAAATCAGAACCTACGAATTTTTCGATTGATGATTTAAAGAATAGTAAGAATCAAACTACTACCTGGGACGGCGTCCGCAATTACCAGGCAAGGAACTTCATTCGTGATGAAATGAAAATAGGCGACGGAGTTTTATTTTATTACAGTAATACCGATCCCAATGCCGTGGTTGGGGTCTGCGAGATAGTTAAAGAAGGCTATCCCGACCATACCCAGTTCGATCCCGACCATAAACATTTCTTTCCAGGAAGCGACCCCAAAAATCCTTCATGGTTTATGGTTGATATTAAGTTTGTCAAAGAATTCAAAAAACATGTGGCGCTTGATGACATAAAGAAAAACCCGAAGCTGAAAAATATGCGGCTTATTCAAAAAGGAAACCGGCTGTCGGTAATGCCGGTTGGAAAAGATGAGTGGGAAGAAATAATTAAAATGGGAAGTTAAAATTTCAACCTCTTCAAAAAGAAGCTTGCTCCTTCGTCTGTTTGCGCTTTAGAAAGTAGTACACCTTAAGATTAGTAATTATTTCGTGGGACAACTATTATTATTTGCTTCACAATAAATTTACTTAGCTTCATAAACAATCCTCTTATATAATTTCTGCACCGGTCTTGAATTACTTCCCATAACTGCTTTCAATGCTTCCATTTGTTTAGCGGACGCTTCAAGCGGCGTTTTGAATACATTCCAATTAATATTTTCCGAACACGGCGGTGTTGTTAACGACCCAGTATAATGATAATACGAGCGGCTGCCGGGCAGCAAATTTTCCAGATCGATTTCGATAGAATTATTTTTCACCATTTTATTTACTTTCTCCGGCAGGTTGTCAATTATCTTCTGTAATTCTTTATTGAACTTTCCCTTCGTAAAGAATACACCAACGACAGCGTATTTGCCTTCGGCATCCTGATTAACAAAATGAAGTTCCATTTCGTAATGATGCCCGTTAACAGTATGTTCGCCCGGCGTATGAAAATGAAACTGGACTAAATGATATTTCTTGCCGTCAATAATTAAATTGCTTTCATTTGATATGTTCTCCTGAATAGTATGTCCATTATTAATTAAATTAAGAGGAGAATTTTTATAATCAAATTTTATCGGCTCTAACTTAATCAACTCAGCTTTTCCGAAATCAACCGGCGATTGTTCGCGCCCGTTATTGCAAAGAGAATACGCTGTGTTTATTTCACTCCAGTATTCCGGACCGGTTTTGCCTGAATAACTCCAGTGCGATTTATGTTCTTTAGAAGAATTTGAACTATGTGTCTGCGCCGGTACAAGAACAAAAACGCAGAGAGAAACGCAAGTAATTAAAATGATTTTGTTAATGTTCTTTTGCATAAATACCTTCTTTGATTTGTTGTAAAACTTAACGGCGGCTAAGCATATCTCCGCAGGATATGCTGAATAAACGTAACTTATGAATTGCTAAATGAAAATGTATTTTATCACATCTCATTTTTTTAGAATAGTTCCGGATGCGGGTAAAAATAATTTATTCCAGCAGCTTGTCATCACCATTGTCAGCCCTGTCAAGCAGCGATTGCGGCAAAGACTTGGATGCTTTCGCTCCAAGCGCTTTTATCTTTTCCGTCCTGCTGACAAGATTACCGCTTCCCTCATGGAGTTTTTTCATGGCATCGGTATAGCTTCCCTTTGCGTCGTCAATTTTTTTACCGACGCTAATTAAATCTTCTACAAAGCCGACAAACTTATCATACATTGCCCCGCTCTGCCGCGCGATCTCAAGCGCATTTTTATTCTGATTCTCCTGCCGCCAGATGCTCGCGATTGTCCTAAGCGTTGCAAGCAATGTAGACGGGCTTACAATAACAATATTCTTTTCAAACGCGTCGTTAAAAATTGCCGAGTCATACTGAACTGCAAGACTGAATGCCGGTTCAATCGGCATGAACATCAAAACGAAATCAAGACTCTTTATCGCATACAGATTTTGATAGTTCTTCCCGCTCAATCCTTTAATATGATTCCGTATTGATATGATATGCTCTCTAAGCGCGGCTGATCTGTCTTCATCATTTTCCGCCGAGGAATATTTTTCATAGGCGGTCAAGGTAACTTTAGAATCAACAACGATAGTTTTATCTTCCGGCAGTTTCACAAGCACGTCCGGCTGGAATCGCTTTCCGCTTTCCGCGGTCATGCTTTCCTGCACAAGATATTCTCTGCCTTTTACTAAGCCTGATTTTTCAAGGATGCTTTCAAGAATAAACTCTCCCCAGTTGCCTTGCGTTTTCGATTGCCCTTTGAGCGCGTTGGTCAAATTATTTGCCTCGGTACTTACCTGCTGGTTCAGCTTCGTCAGCTCAAGTATCTGCGCGCGCAGCCCGGCTCTGTCTTTAGATTCATTTACATAAACATCTTCAACTTTCTTTTCAAAGTCTTTTATCTTTTCATTTAGAGGTCGCAAAATCTGGTCTATATTCTCTTTATTCTGAGAGGTAAACTTAGTGCTCTTTTCTTCTAATATTTTGTTGGCAAGATTTTCAAACTCTTTCGTAAACTTTTCCTGCAGCTTTTCTATTTCGCTTTTCTGTTCATCTAATTTATTTTGAAGATTATTGTAATCGGATTTAAGAGAGGAATTCTCGGAAGATAATTGCAGCACTTTTGCTCTTTCGGAATTCAGATCCGCTAAAGCTTGTTTAATATTTTCTTCGAACAGCTTATTTCTTTCTTCGGCTTTGCTTTTTTCTACGGTAAGATTTTTCAGCTCTTCAGCATCAACCGGGGAAATTCTGCCGGCATTTTCAATTTTTGATTTTAATATCATCCGGACGGCGCCCGCACCGATTATAATTCCGATTAGTAAAAAAATTATTTCCATAAAATTACTTTCATAAACTTTTAGTTAATCTCGATTTGACTTTCAACCGCGTTAACTATTCTGTCTTTCTTTATTAATTCAGCGACCTTTTTTACGTCTTCGTAGAGAAACCTGTCGTTGTTCAGCGGTTTTACGACTTTTCTAATTTCATCGTACACGATAGCAGTTCCTATTCCGGGCTTTAACGGCTTTAGGAATTCCAATGCTTGCGCCGCCGTCATTAATTCTATAGCTAAAACATTTTCCAGGTTATGCATAATTCTAAAGCATTTCTGCGCCGCGATTGATCCCATAGAATTATGATCTTCCTGGTTCGCTGAAGTCGGGATTGAATCAACGCTCGCCGGGTGCGCGAGAACTTTGTTTTCCGAAACGAGGCTCGCCGCCGTGTATTGCGCAATCATTAAGCCGGAATTTAATCCGCCGTTGTTGGCAAGAAATCTCGGCAGCCCGCTTAACGCGCCGTTAACCATTCTTTCGATTCTTCTCTCGGAAACATTGGCAAGCTCCGACAAAGCGATGCCCATAAAATCCATCGCAAGCGCCATCGACTGCCCGTGGAAATTCCCGCCTTCAATATGTTCTTCAGTCTCAGGAAAAATTATCGGATTATCATTAACCGAATTTATTTCTATCTCGACACGCGAACAAACGTAATCAATCGCGTCTCTCGACGCGCCGTGAATCTGGGGCACACAGCGGATTGAGTATGCGTCCTGAACTTTTTCATGATGCTTCAAATGAGATTTTCTAATCCCGCTGTTCTTAATCAACGCTAAAATATTTTTTGCAGTCGTAATTTGCCCCGGGAAAGGACGCAGCAGATGTATCTTCTCGTCGAATGCTTTATCAGTCGCTCTTAAAGCTTCATGCGAAAGCGCCGCTGAAATATCCGCAAGCTTAATTAATTTTTTCGCCCTCGCTGAAATAAAAGAAGCGAACGAGGTCATCATCTGCGTGCCGTTAATTAAAGCCAAACCTTCTTTCGCTTCAAGAACCACGGGCTTAAGTTTAAATTTCTTCAATATGCTTGATGAGGAATAAATTTTATTATTCGTTTCTGCCTCATCATTTATATTTTTAATTATCTGCACTCTTCCCTTGCCGATCATCGCCAGCACTAAATGCGAAAGCTGTACAAGGTCCCCGCTTGAGCCGACCGATCCCTGCGACGGCACAACAGGAATAATATTCTTGTTCATCATGTTCAAAAGCAATTCAAGCGTTGATAATCTTACTCCGGAATATCCTTTTACCAAAGCGTTCAGCCTGAGGAGCATCATAATTTTTACCATCGCCGGCGGAAGGTTTTCTCCGCATCCCACGGCGTGGCTTAGAATTAAATTCTCTTGAAGCTTCTTAATATTTTCTTTTGAAATCCTAACGTTTGAAAATTCGCCGAAGCCTGTCGTTACTCCATAAATTGATTCTTCGCTGTTAACCCACTTTTCAACAAGCGCGCGGGAGCGGTTAATCAGGGGAATTGATTTTTTAGCTATTTCAACTTCCGGACTTTCATTAATAAAAAATTCTATCTTATCGAGAGTGAGGGTATCACCGTCAATTACAAGTTTTTTATTCTTCATAAATAATCTTTTTTATTTTTGAGGAATTCTCCCGGTTAGCCCGGTAAGTTATGTGGATATAATCTTCATCATAATTTTCCGACAGCACATGCGCGAGTGAATGAATTGCCGCAGCTTTTTTAGATTCGTTTAATTTCAGCTTAACTTTTTCTTCAACGAAAGATTTCTCGGCGACTTCGGTTATTTTATCTTTAAGTCCGGAAATGTTTATTCCGCGCATTGCGGAAATTACAATTCCATTCTTATAATTATTTCTTACGAACTGAATTTTATTTTTATCATTAACCGCATCCAGCTTATTAAATATTTTTATCTGGTTTTTATTTTCGCAGCCGAGTTCCTTCAGCGTTTGATCAACCACGCCGATATGATCTTCGTAGTACGGATGGGATAAATCAATTACATGAAGAATAATGTCTGCGTCTCTAACTTCATTCAATGTGCTTTTGAAAGAGGCTACAAGATGCGGAGGCAGCTTTCTGATAAATCCAACGGTGTCGCTAATTAAAACTTTGCTGTCCTTGTTCAGATCGAATATTCTTGTAGTAGAATCGAGCGTAGCGAAAAGTTTGTCTTCGGCAAAAACATTTGAATGTGTTAGCAGGTTAAATAAAGTGGATTTGCCGGCGTTAGTGTACCCGACCAAAGAAATCCTGACAAAATCTTTTCTGCCCTGGCTTTGAGTATTCCTCTGCGCTTCGATCTTATTCAGCTTCTCTTTCAAAAGGCTGATCCGCGTTCTGATCATTCTTCTATCGGTTTCAATCTGTGTTTCGCCCGGACCTTTAGTTCCGATGCCGCCGTACTGCTTGGATAAGTGCGTCCACGCGCGGGTTAATCTCGGCAGCATATATTGAAGCTGCGCAAGCTCAACTTGAGTTTTCGCTTCCTTGGTTTTTGCCCGCGAGGCAAAAATATCGAGGATCAGTCCGCTGCGGTCGACAATTTTTCTATCGATCAATCTTTCAAGATTTCTTACCTGTACAGGCGAAAGATCATCGTCAAATATTATAAGGTTGATGTCGTTAGTTTCCGTTAATGCGGCGATCTCTTCCGCTTTTCCTTTGCCAATGTAAAATGCCGGATCGAATGAATAACGGTCTTGAATGATTTTTATGATTGAGTCCGCTCCCGCCGTAAGCGATAACTCCTCAAGCTCGGCAAGATGCTCTTCAACTATATCTCTTGTAAGATCTTTTGTATCAACCGCGACAAGAATTGCGCGTTCATTTATTTTTTCAGAGTCTCGCGTCATCTTTATTTTTTTCTTTATATCATTTCTTTCTTTGCGTTTCTTGCCACTGTCATTTCCACTAAAGCAAGGACTAAAGCGGCAAGCAAAAAATATTTCCAAAGCTCCGAACCGAACCGTGCCTGCATAATTATCTTCGCCGGGTCTTCATTCTTACCGACATTAAAATATTTGCCTTTGAAATTAATTTTTTTAAGATAATATTCAAACTCACTGCCGCTGTAATATTTGACAACAGATTCTGCCGGTTCAGCATTAACCGAAAATTCATCTACAAGATTTGCTCCGCCGTAAACTTTATAGTTGCCGGTGAAACTTGTATTGCTGAAAGTTATAAAATTTTTATTCGACTCTTTGCTGAGATCAATATAATCTTCATTCTTGTCCGGCTCTTGAATCCTTATTTGTGGAGAAGAATTATTCTGAAGATTTATTTCAACCGGATTTCCAGCGGTTACTTGTTCCTCGGAATTATCCTTAGAGGATAAATATAAAATTGATTTATCGATGAGAGGCGCAAACAAATTTTTTAATGGAAAATTACTCCAGCTTAAAACCGGCGCAATATTCAATAAAAATATTTTGCCTTTGTTTAATTTATATTCGCTTAAGAATGAAGAGCCGTCAACTAAAGAAATAATATTCTCTCCTTTTCCTTCGGTAGAAATTTTGAAGTGATAATATATTTGAGGAGACTCGACATTTTTCTTATCCCTTGCGCTAAAAATATCCTGCAATACCGGGTGATTAAAATCTTCCTTATCAAAAGTAATTGGGTTTGAAGCCGGACCCGCTTTTCCAACCGCGGCAGTTGGAGAAGGAACACCAAGCGCTTTTGTAATTGCCTGCATACTTTGAATCGTTGTATTTGATCCCGGCATCAGAAAAATACTTCCGCCGGAATTTAAATATGAATTCAATCTGTCGTAATTAGAAATATTTTCCGGACCGATAAGCACAACTACATCATAGCCGGAGAGATTAGTTGAATTTAATTGCGCGGTATTCTTCTCTGTAACCTGCAAAGTCTGTCCGCTTCCGGCAGCAGACAAAGCTAAATCCACAAAACGGGAATCATCAGGCGTATCACTAAAAACTATAATTGGAATTTCTTTCGGAATATAAAAATTAATATACCGTCTGTTGTCTTGAAGAATATCATCATCTTCAATCTCGGCATAGCCGTCAACAAAACCGGTTTTCGTTACCGGCGCTTGAAGAGTTAAAATTCTTGATTCGCCGGGATTTAATGTAACGCTCTGCTGAGCGCTTCTATCACCTTCGATAAAAAGCGACACAACAAGGTTGCTAATAGTCTGATCGGAATAATTCGTTACGGTAACGCTAAAATCAAGCGGCTTATCTTTCTCAAAGATTTGTGTATTAAGCTTTATGCCGTCTATTCCGGCGTTCAAAACTTTCTTGCCGGAAAAATCGAAGCTGTACAATCTTACTTTATTATTTAAAATATGCCCGAGATCGGAAATAGAATTTTGATCCGCAAGGCGACCTTGCTGGAAGTCGGTAAGAAGATAAATTTCTTTGTTAAAATTATTAGACGCGGATAAAATTTTTGCCGCTTCTACAACAGCGTTATTCAGCATTCCGCTTTCACTTGAAATTTTAACGGCATCAATTTGTTTTTGAAAGTCGGTAAGATTGCTCGTTGTCTTAACGTCGGTGTTTTTATCGCCTACTAAAATGAGGGCCGCGTCATCGCCAACTTGAAGCTGGCTTAAAATTTCTTTGATAACTGATTTCGCTTGATTTAGATATGAGCCTTTGCTGTCAACAACAGACATGCTGGGCGTATTGTCGAGTATGAAGACCGCCGTGGTTTTAGCCGCCGAAGTAGTGCCGCCGATAGCGACTCCTTTTAATGTCGGTCGGGCAAAAGCGGTAACGATAAAAAGAATTATAAGAACCCTTAGCGCAAGCAAAAGCCATTGCTTCAATTTTATTTTTCTAATCTTGTTCTTCTGAAGTTCTTTCAGAAAAGCAAGCGTGCTGAACTCGATCCGCTTTAACTTTCTTAGGTTCAAAAGATGAATCAATACCGGGATCGAGGCGGCTAAAAGTCCAAATAATACTGCGGGGTTTAAGAAAATCATTGTTCAAACATATCTTTAGATAAATAGAAAATCAAGACATGTTCAGATGTGAAAGCTTTTTAAACTTGCGTCTTAGCGGGGGAAAAAACTAAGACGCAAATGAATTTTATTTAATCTACAAGCTCAGATTGAAAGGCTGCTTGCGTTAAACGCTTACTTATTCTCCGGCGCGGAGATCGTTTTTTCATCATCTTTTTTAGGCGCGGTATGCTTGCCCGTAAAGATGCCTATCTTTTCAAGAAGCTTTTTATTTTTCTTCAACGCTACTTTCGCAATTTTAGTAAATTCGCTTACCCATGCGTCCATTTCATCTAATGCTTTCTTCTGCTCCGCGGTAGACGTAATGGAATCTCCGTTCGCGTCTCTTTGCATCTGGTCGGCGTCACGGTACGCTTCTATCTTTGCTTTTTCGGAAGTAATTTTTTCAACCGTATAACCTTTCTCTAAAACTTTCGCAGAGATAGCCGCATCGCCCTTAGCGTTATCAAAAAGTAAAATACCGCTTTTAACAAACTCAGCGGTGGAGATAGGCATTTTGCCTACAAGCCCGAGCTTTGTAAGCTCCGGCGCATTTAGCGGATAAATAGCCCTAAGAATCTTCGCAAAATCCTGGTAAGCGCCGCGTCCTTCAATAGCGCATTTTCGTTCGTTCTCTGTAGCTAATTCAGCATCGCCTTCTTTATCTACTTTGTTATTTACCGCAATTACGGCATTTTCAACAATGCCTTTGCCCTCCTGCATCTTATTAGCAGTGTATCCGAATTTTGCTACTTCCGCCATTATCTGAGGGCTTTTAATAGTGTTGCTAACTCTTATCTGTGCCGTTCTAAGTTTTTCGGCAATTGAATCGGGTATTTTAGCGCTCATTTTTTACTCCATTTTTTTATTGGTTTAATTATGAATATTTGTTTTATAGTAATTTTCCGTTTTATAGTAGTAATTGGTAATAGTTAAATAGTAATAAGTAATCAAACCGTAGTAATAAATGATTTCCTTGTGAGCATTTGCCATTTTCTCATGGCAATAAATCATTTTCGGATGGTCATCAATCACCTTAGAGTGGTAATAAATCATTTTACTATGGTCATTAGTCATTTTCTGCCGGTAATAAATGATTTTCAGATGGTAATCAGTCATTTTCAAGCGGTCATAAATCATTTTAATATGGTCATCATCCATTTCATTTAAGAAGAAGCATCTTCTTTACCGCAGAATAGTTGCCTGCGACTATTTTATAGATATATATTCCATTGCTTAATCCGCCGCCGGCTGAGCTTGCGTTAAAACTTAATGTATGAGTACCTGCTTTTCTATTTTCATTTATCAATGTTAGCACTTCACGACCAAGTACATCATACAGCTTTAAGATAACGTGATTATCTTCAGGGATTGAAAATGAAATTGTTGTGCTCGGATTAAACGGGTTGGGATAATTTTGTCCCAGTGCAAATACGGTAGGCTTATTTATTTCAACCTCAACTTCTTTTGAATATTTGAATGCGCCGTTGTTGTCAATTTGTTTTAACCGGTAGGTGTATTTGCCGTTTCCAAACGAGGATTGGTCAACAAAGGAATAATTTTTTTGTGAATTGCTGCTTCCACCGCCGTTTACAAAACCAATCTTGACCCACCCCTTTTCTTCCACTCCAGGGAGGGGACTAGGGTGTGGGTTTAACCGCTGTATCTCAAATCCGTAGTTGTTTACTTCGGCAGCGGTAGACCATTTTAATTCAACATTACTATTAACAATAGCTGAAAAAGAAGAAAGCTCTACTGGGAGCGGATCAATACCAATTGTTCCTAAAGTAAAATCACTAAAGGAACTAAACGTTCCGGTAATTGTACCGCTTGAAGCGTCGCCGGTTGTATTACCGGGATGATCGTGCAGGTCCCATGCACCGGTAGAGCAGCTGCCATGCACAACGGTCATATTTGCTGGCGTAGTAACGCCGTCGTCGTCACCCCATGTAAGTGTAATATCAGCTGTCGCGGCTGTAATTGCAGCGTCTTTTGTTATTGTCCAGCTTCTAGCATTTGAAATTCTTGAAACGCCATCCGGTAATGAATTGCATGCAGGAGCGGCATCTGTCTGGGAAACCGTTATATTACCGGACCCTGTAAGAGATGTAACATTAACGGTAACCGGTCTATACGCAGTTGCGCTGCCGATAGGAAATACTTTGCTTTCAGTTGTTGAATACGGTTGCGCCAAATTACCAATAACATACCCTTTCATTGCCCATTCGGGAAATGAATTGTTTACCTTGATAGTATTACCGTTTGTTATCAGCCTATTGCTGGCTATGGAAAGATAAAGCTCATCTGTTTCTACATTTTTATTGAGAGTGACGGAAGCGGATACCCGTATAGTTCCAACTACATCCGGCAATTCCGGTCCAGTTGTTACATCATTGTAATACCAAATTGTATGATTTATGCCTTCGAAATTTGGTGCTGCTGAAATTGTCCCTTCTGATCGATAAATAGTTGCACCTGATTTCATCGTGACATTATGTGTCTCATTATTTAGATTTCCGCTAGATAGTGCTAAGACATCTACACTAATATCTTGTTCTAATGTTATATTTGTTGAGGTGCCTATAAGTATGTTATAAAAATAAATAGCGTCAGGACTATTTATCACTTTACCACTTCCATTCATATTGATTCCGAACTTTTTAGAGAAACTTCCTGTTGTAATTATTGTGGTCAATGTACCATTTACAGTAAGATTACCATTGATATTAACATATAATTCGCTGCTGGATGTCGCGCTTTCCACAGGTCGGAAAATCCCTCCGGAATTAATAGTTATATCATTCGTAACGAACGTTGCTGAAGATTCATTTGCAAATTGTAATGTACCGGCAATTGTTAAGTTCGCGCAGATAACCGTTGCATCGCCGTCAATTGTTACAGTATGCCCTGCCTCAATTGTAACATCGTCTGACGAAGATGGTACAACGCCTCCGACCCAAGTGGAACCGGCGTTCCAGTTGCCCGTCGCCGCGCTTGTAATTGCCGCATGTAAGCTGCCCACACATAAAATAGAAAAGAAAATGCCGATGATTATGAAGGTAAATAAATTTTTCATTTTATCCCTCTCGCATTAATTATAATATTACACATACGGCGCGGCGTTAAAGCCTAACCGGTTATCATTTGCTTTGATTAATAAAAGGTATTCAGTGTTTTGCTTCATCACGTAATTTTTTGATGAAAAATAGAGTTTATACATTTAGCAGTAAACCACATAAACATGGGGGTAGGAAACGCCATAAGTCATTGGTCATTGAGTCATTTGTTGTATAAAACAAAGAACGAAAAATGAATAAGTCTGATGATGATTAGAACGAATGCAAATAAAAGACAGCGCAGCAAATGACTTTGAATGGCTAATGACTAATGACCAATGACAAATGACTATATTTCCCCGCGCAGAGATTTTGTAATAACTTCCGCTTTGCAGTTTACGTGCAGCTTTTTGTAGATGTTCTTGATGTGGAAGCGAACCGTCTCAATCGAAATGCTGTTTGCCGACGCAATCATCTTGTAGCTTAAGCCATCGACAAGCCCCGCAACAATTTCTTTTTCCTTGCTTGTAAGTTTTTGTTTAAGCAGAGAGGGTAAAGAAGGATTAAAGAACTCCAGCACCTTCCTTGCAATTTTAGGGGACATCGGCGCGCCGCCGCAGTATACGTCTTCAACGGCTTCTTTTATTTTAATAAGACCGGTATTCTTTACAAGATATCCAGCCGCGCCGGAACAAATAGCTTCGAATATTTTATCCGGGTCTTCATAAACAGTGAGCATAATAATATTAACTGAGGGGTAACGTTCTTTAATCGGCTTGATGCCGCTTATGCCGGATATCCCAGGCAAACCGATATCCAATAATAAAACATCTACTATCTCATCGGCAGGGGTATCATTTAAAAATCTCTCAACCGATTCGGATTTTATTTTGCACAGCATATCCTTCTGGTTATCCAGGAACTCCGCTATGCCGTTGCGTGTGTCGGCAATATCTTCAATTATCGCAATTGATATCATGCTTTTAATATATGTGCTGCCGTATTGTCTTTCTACCCCATAAAAATGTAGTATCCTTACATCTAAAATTATTTTGAACGCGACATATGAATGTTAGAAATTTCATAAAGCGTAACTGGAATAATGATATGTGGATAAAGTATATGCTAATACCGCGTTATATTTTATCAATATTTAATTTTACTGTTAATCCGGTATTAGAAATCAATTCCAGCCTGCCGCCGATCCTTTTTGCCCGCATATTCATATTCCTCAAGCCGTTTCCGTTCCCGTTTGTATTTTCATTTAAATTAGTTCCTATGCCGTCATCACGAATGTACATTTCAAACCTGTCTAATTCACTTAAGATCTTTACTTCGGCATTGCCGGCACTGGAATGCTTTGCAATGTTGTTTACCGCTTCCTTAAATATTAAATAAATATTATGCCGGGCATCGATTGAAATTTTCTTTTCAGGATTTAATATTTTAATCGAGTAGCAAGTCTGAATTTGCTTATCGTTTAATAGCTGGAATGAAAAATCCTTCATCCTATTTATTAAATCTTCAAGCGTATCGTTGCGGGAATCTATCGACCAAACAATATCACTCATAGTACCTATAGCTCGCGCGCTAAGCTCCTCAATTAAATTAATTCTTGATGAAAGCTTATGCCGATCTTTTTCCAGATTTAAAAGCTGAGATTGAATTGATAAGGAAGTTAGTGTTGCGCCCACTTCGTCATGAAGGTCGCTTGCTATTTGAATCCTAAGACGTTCAAATGCCAGCAGTCTTTTAGCTTTTAGAATATGGAGAGCGTAAAAAACCGAAAGTATAAACAGAACCGCGGCAAATCTAAACCACCACGTCATCCAAAACGGAGGCGCAACCAATAAAAATAAAGCGGCTTCATGCTCACTCCAAACACCGTCGTTGTTGGAAGCCTTAACCTTAAAAACATAATTGCCGGGATCAAGATTCGTATAAATTGCAAGTCTGCGGGTTCCTGCGTAAATCCAATTTTTATCCAATCCCTCAAGCTTATATTTATATTGATTCTTCGCTGGATTGGTAAATTCCAGTCCGGCAAATTCTATTTGAATGTAATTATCATTATACGATAATTCTAATTTTACATTCTCGGGCTTAAATTGATTAAAAGGGATTTCGGTATTAAATATTTTAATTTTTTCTATTACAACATTTGGAAGGTTTGAATTATCAATAATAGACGATGGTCTGAAATAATTTATCCCATCGATTCCGCCGAAATATATTTCTCCATCGCTTGAATAGAAATACGCTCCTTCATTAAATTCATTGCTCTGCAGTCCGTCGCTATAATCATAATTCTTGAAAACTTTTTTTGTGATATTAAAGCATGACACTCCATAATTTGTACTTGCCCAAACATTATTACTCGAATCAACGATAACGGAATAAACAACATTATTCGGCAGCCCGTCTTTTTCATAATATCTTGTAAACTTCCCGGTTGATCTATCGAACTTATTCATCCCGATATCGCAGCCTAACCACAAATTTTTATTAAGGTCTTCACATATCGACATTACAGAATTATCACTGATGCTTGAATTGTCCTTACCGCTGTGAACATAATGTTTAAATTTCCCGGTACGCTTATCAAACTTATTTAATCCTCCGCCGTAAGTGCCTACCCACAGAACGCCGCCGGAGTCTTCATAAATTGTAAGTACGCTGTTATTACTTAAGCTTGACGGATCATTCTTATCGTGCTTATAATGAATAAATTTCTTCCCTGGAAAAGTTAAACAGTCAAGTCCTCCTCTCGATCCTATCCAGATGTTGCCGGCTTTATCTTCAAAAACTTTCCATACGTGGTTGCCGCTGATAGATTGATCATTGCCGGGTTCGTTAAAATAATGTTTGAATTTTCCCTCCGCACTCATAAAATTTATTCCGCCTCCAAATGTGGCAAACCAAAAATGACCGTCTCTATCCTTCAATATGTTTGATACAGAATTATTGCTCACACTGTTCTTATCATGAAGATTACTTTTCCAGTTTTTTATCTCGCCGGTTTTTGTATTTAACCGGAATACTCCGTTTCCATCTGTTCCTATCCATATTACTCCGTTCTGTTCTTTTAAAATCGACCAGACCGAGTAGCTCTCTTTGTCCGGAGCCTTTGAAATATTTAGAACATTAAATTTTTTATAGCTTGGCGCAAACTTAAATAGACCTTTGTTTACCGTACCAATCCACAGAACATTAGATCTATCAATAAAGGCGGTGTTTGCTCTAAGCTTTAGAAGCTCGTTTCCGGCAGGAAAATAGTGCGGATATTTAGAGGGACTTAAATCTATCTCGTTAAAGACAGCAAGACCGGAATCAGTGCCGATTAAAATTCCGCCGTGCTTATCCGACGATATAAAAGTCAGAGGAACTCCGAAATCAAACAGTTGATTTAATACTTCCTTAACTTTTACAGAACCGGGAAGATTAGTATTGAGCATAAATATCTTACCGGAGAAAGTGCCGGCAAAAATTTTCCCGTTACTTGATTTAAATAAGCAGGTTATTCTTAGCTGTCCAAAAGTTTCGTAAAGATACTTATGAAAAGTATTTTTTTTCTTGTCAAATAAATAAAGACCGGCATCCGTGCCGAGAAGTAGCGTATCTTTAGATAATGATAAAGCCGAGTTAATATTATTTTCAGGGGAATGTATTTTAAACTTAGTTAAGCGTTCCAGCCTGCCGCTTTTAATTTCGAATTTCAGTAAGCCATTTCTTTCAGTACCTAAATATATTATATCATTTCCGGAAGGAATTATTTTTGTTATAATATCGGTTGGTTCTTCAGGCTCCTTTGCAGAAGTTAATTTATAGTGATAGAAAGTTTGGCTTTGCCTGTTAAATTTATTTAAGCCGCCGCCGTATGTTCCAATCCATAAATTATTTTCATCATCCACATAAATGTCCCGAACATTGTTGTTGGAAAGAGTTAATGTATCCGCAGGATCATTCTTAAAAACTTTGAACGCGTAACCGTCAAAGCAATTGAGACCTTCCTGGGTTCCTATCCAAAGGAATCCTGATTTATCCTGGGTAATAGTGTTTACTAAAGACTCTGACAGCCCTTCATTAAGACAATAATTACTGAACTTGATATCGGTAGTCTGTGCGGGAAGATCGGAACAAAATGAAATCAAACAAGCAAAGATAATTCTGCTTCTAAATAATATCGGCTCCAATATATTCATATTTGAATTTAAAGAAATCTACCAACATAAAAAAGATTTGATGCATGATTATTATTTTCCACTTCCAAATTATTTAATCAATACGTTACAGTAGTTACAATTGTATTTACAGATTTGCTTCTAATCATAAGCGCAAGGTTGTTAAGCTTTTTTGCGTTATGATCGGCTACAGAATTAAAAAAGCGGTGCTAAACTAAGAATAGTTATTACCGCTTTTAAAAATGAATAAATATTTTCACGTATTTAATAGAGTGTTAAATTTTTCATTCGTGATATTCATCTGTTTCAAGATGCTGTAAAAAGTTCCTACTGGAATTTCTTTTTTTGCCATGGGAAGAATAACTATTTTCCCTATGCTATTTTTAAATTTACCGTGAGAGCCCTTTTGCGAAACAATTTTAAAACCTAATGCGTACAGCACCTTCTCGATTTCTCTTGAAGAATGAAGCTTAGGCATAAATTTTTTCTTTCCCCAGAATTACTGAATTAATTTTTATAAATTTAACTTTTTCATTCTCAAAATATAATTCGGCAGCTTCTTTTAAATTAGCTATTGCTTCGTCAATTGTTTTACCAAAAGAAGACAACTCTACATTTAAACACTTTGAAACGTAATACTTGCCTTCTTTCCATACCACATAGCTGATCTCTTTCATAATAAGCCTCTCTATCAAATATATTCATTGCAAATTCAATTTATTTATTAGATTGCGCAATCAAATTTAATGCGCTGCCGGCTTTGAACCATTTAATCTGCGCTTCATTAAAAGTTTGGTTCAACAAAATTTTATCTTCAGAACCATCTGAATGCTTAATTAAAAGCGTTAATTGTTTTTCCGGTGCAAGCGATGTCAATCCAAGAATACTTACTTTATCATTTTCTTTAATTTTATCGTAATCAGCCGGATCAGCAAATGTAAGCGGAAGCATTCCCTGCTTCTTTAAATTTGTCTCATGAATTCTCGCAAAGCTTTTTACAATGATTGCCTTGCCGCCGAGAAATCTTGGTTCCATTGCGGCATGCTCACGGCTTGAGCCTTCGCCGTAATTTTCATCTCCGACAACAACCCAGCCGATTCCTTTTGCTTTATATTCGCGCGCAACTTCAGGGACCGATTTGATTTCTCCGGTAAAAATATTTTTTACTTTTCCAGCATCGCCGGAGTAAGCATTAATAGCGCCGATAAACATGTTATTAGAAATATTATCAAGATGACCGCGGTACTTTAACCAGGGTCCAGCCATTGAAATATGATCGGTGGTGCATTTGCCTTTCGCTTTTAGAAGAACAGGTAGATCGGTATAATCTTTTCCATCCCATGGAGCAAATGGTTTTAAAAGCTGAAGCCTGTCGCTGTCAGTGCGAACTTTAATTTCCACACTTGAACCGTCGGCAGCAGGCGGTACAAATCCATCTTCGCCTTTAATAAATCCCTTCGGAGGAAGTTCCTCGCCGCTTGGCGGATCGAGCTTAACTTTTTCACCTTTATCATTCACTAACTCATCGGTAACAGGATTGAAAGACAATTTCCCTGCAATAGCCAATGCGGTTGTAATTTCAGGACTAGCGACAAAAGCCAGCGTTTCGGGGTTGCCGTCGTTACGTTTAGCAAAATTTCTGTTGAAGGAAGTTACAATTGTATTTCTATCGCCGGTTTTAATATCAACACGCTTCCACATCCCGATGCAAGGTCCGCAGGCGTTAGCTAAAATCACTCCGCCAAATTCTTTTAATGTTTCAAGCTGCCCGTCTCTTTCAATTGTAGCGCGGACTTGTTCAGAGCCAGGTGTAATTGTAAAACCCGATTTCGCTTTTAATCCTTTTTTTAATGCCTGTCGCGCGATGCTTGCAGAGCGGTCTATATCTTCATAGCTTGAATTAGTACAGCTTCCGATTAACGCAACTTTTAGATTATCAGGATAATTATTTTCTTTGACGGCTTCTTTCAATTTGGAAATTGGCCAAGCTTTATCGGGAGTAAAAGGACCATTCAAATGAGGTTCGAGCTCGCTTAAATTAATTTCAATTACCTGCGCAAAATATTTTTCCGGGTTAGCAAAGACTTCTTTATCCGCGCTTAATTCATTTGCAAGACCCTCGGCAAGAGCGGCTACATCAGCGCGGTTTGTAATTCTAAGATAAGCAGCCATTTTTTCATCAAATGGAAATAAAGATGTTGTTGCTCCAATTTCCGCGCCCATATTACAGATTGTTCCTTTGCCGGTACAGGAAATTGATGAAGCGCCTTCACCGAAATATTCTACAATTGCTCCGGTGCCGCCTTTTACTGTTAAGATTCCGGCGAGTTTCAAAATCACATCTTTTGCCGAGGTCCATCCGTTTAATTTTCCTGTAAGCTTAACGCCGATAATTTTAGGCCACTTTAATTCCCAGGGCATCCCAGCCATAACATCAACAGCATCTGCGCCGCCAACACCAATCGCGATCATTCCAAGTCCGCCCGCGTTAGGCGTATGCGAGTCTGTTCCGATCATCATTCCGCCGGGGAAAGCGTAATTCTCAAGCACTACTTGATGAATAATTCCCGCGCCCGGTTTCCAGAAACCGATTCCATATTTTTTAGAAATGCTTTCGAGAAAATCGTACACTTCCCTGTTCTCGGAATTTGCGCGGACAAGATCATCATGCGCGCCAACTTGAGCTTGAATCAAGTGATCGCAATGAACAGTTGAGGGAACAGCAGTGGTTTTTCTTCCGGCAGACATGAATTGAAGCAGAGCCATCTGAGCGGTAGCGTCCTGCATGGCGACCCGGTCCGGAGCCAATTCCGCATAATCTTTTCCGCCAGTATAAGAGCGCGCCGTTTTTTCCCAAAGATGTGTGTATAAAACTTTTTCTGCATAAGTCAGCGGGCGGTTAATAATTTTTCTAATGTCATTTAGCTTATTCACATATCCGGAATAAACTTTTTTAATCATATCAACATTCGCAGTCATAATAAAATTCCTTAAAGAAATAGTAGAAGTTAAATTCTTTTATTACTACGAAAATAAGAAAAAGTAGATAGAATTGCTCGCGGATATTGGGTAATAACTTAGTTCTCAAAAAAAATTTATACTAATTTTTCTAAGTTTAATTTAAATGTTAAAAACATCGTCGCGGATTAATAAAAGAATTGCGGACTGCGGAACAATCAAAAATTTTTCTTTATCAAATTCAATTTCATAAGCTTCTTTTCTGAGAAAGATTGCAAGGTCGCCTTCTTTAGCTTGAAGAGGTACATATTTAACGGCTTCTTTTGATTCTTTCCACGGTTCTTCATCGGCAGGAGAAGCCATGGGATAGCCCGGACCGGCCTTAATTATATAGCCGCTTTGAATTTTTTCTTTTTCCGAAACGCCGGGAGGCAGAAACAAACCGCTTGCTGTTTTGCCCGGATCATCTTCCGGTCTGATTAAAACTCTATCACCAATTACAATAAACTTTTGTAGGTTTTTCAAATTCAGTTCCACGTTTATTCTATTTTATTTTTATTTAACTTAAAATTCCCTCTGCTAAATATACCGAAGTATATTTTCATTTTGAACAGCAAACTTTATACATGAAAAACTAGTTGTTATCTCTTGTCGTTTCAACTATCCACGATAATGTTCTCGGAAAAGTTTTCACAAAACAAATCCCGGCGTTTCTTAATTTTTTTTGAAGAATTATTTTTTGGATAGTAGAAGCAATAACAATTCTTTTTGTAAAAAGTTTTTGCCATTCTCTTTTGTATCGCTGTTCTACGTCTAATAAAGATAATCCCTTTCTTTTCGCGTTAACTAAAATACCGGATAATATTTTAGCAGACTGCATAGCAATTCCAATACCGTCTCCGGCAAGTGGTGCAATTACCCCTGCGGCGTCTCCAATCATAAATATTCCGTCCTCTACTAAATTTCTTCTTCCAAAATAAATTTTTCCTGTTCCGTAAATAGAAAGGCTATTAATCAATTCATGATAATTATCCGGGAATATTTTCTTCAGTTCTTTATTTGCTGAAATAAAATCTGTTAAAGTCTGCCGCGGACTTTTTTTTAGTTGATGGTGATCCTCAAGAAAACATATGTTAATTGTATCTTTATCAACTTCATTTAAGCCGCAGTATATGCCATTAGAAATATAAATTCTAATTTCGTTTAACGGAATATTAATTAAAGCGGATTTTGGAAGATGAAATTTAATTCCATTTAAGAAAGACTTTTTGTTTATAAATTTTCTATGCAGAGTTTTATCAAGGATATTCTGCTTCCCGTAAGCGGCTATTACAAAATCGCTTTGAATCTTTATAAATGAATTGTTCTTATTCTTAGCTTCAACAACAAATTTTCCCCCGCCGCGTTTAATTGCGTAGACTTCGTACGGTTGATAAATTATTACCCCCGTTTGTGAAGCGGCGTTTAATAAAAAATTATCGAAGACAGAGCGCTTTAAACCAAATGCCGTAAAATTAAAACATGAAGTTAATACGCCATAGTTGTCATTGATTAGCACAAGTTTATTAATAGGATTTGGATTAAGGGATAAAAACTTTTCCAATAGATTTAACTCATCGATAATTGCTGTAACCTCTTTGGATAAAAATTCACCGCATAAAATCTCACGCGGAAATTTTTTCTTTTCAATTAGGCAAACTTTAAATCCGTACCTTGCAAGGTAAATGGCAGCGGTCGAGCCGGCTGGTCCTCCTCCAATGATAACTATGTCGAAATTTTCGATCTTCATAATTGTTATGACGTTACTTATAAATTAATAAACTCCACCTGAAAGCCCATTTTCGTTTAATAATATAATCGTACCCTAAACTATCCAGGATTGTTTTTAATTCTGTTTTTGTAAAGCCTCTTTTTACTGAAAGAGGCGCATCGTTTTTAACCATATCACTTTGGGAGAATAGAGTTGTAATCAATTTAATCCCGAGCAGCGCTAATATTGAACGGCGCAAATCATTTACGATTATTGCGTGCCGGCAAAGCGGGAAAATATTTTTAAAGATGTTTTTTATTTCTTCTTCCCGGAAATGATGCAAGAATAGTGAAGCATGAATAAGATCAAATTTAAAATCCTTAAAAGGAATTAATTTTATGTTTCCGCAAATTATAAATTTTATGTCTTGAGTGTTTTTTAAGAATAATGAAGTCCTTTTATTTATATCGATACTTGTGATTTCTAAATTTTTATACTTTCGTCTTAACGAGATTAAAATATCCGACGAACCGCTGCCGATATCTAATATTTTTAATTCGCCTACTGTGTGATTTCTTTTTAAGAAAATATCCAACGCGGCTTTGGTGGTAGAAACTCCGCCGAGAAATTTATTTATTATCTTTAATTCATTAAGAGCATGGTCTATCCTTTCGTCCGCAATTGAAAAGTCATCCGTCATTTCAGGTTTAAAGCTTCGCTTCAAAAACATTACATTCCTTGGAACAATGAAACTTCCATTGTCAGCCCCGGACCAAAAGCAACTGCGCAGCAATATTCACCTTGCCTAATTTGATTGGAATTAATTATCTCTTTTAAAACAAAAAGGATAGAAACAGATGACATATTGCCAAAATTTTTCAATACTTCACGAGACGGTTTCATTTTTTCTTCGTTCAGATTTAATCCGTTTTGGAGAGCGTCTAATATTGCTCTTCCGCCCGGATGAAGCGCCCAAAAAGAAATATCTTCAGGCTTTATTCCGTATGAAAATAATATCCGGATTAATTGCGGTACGGCTTTCTCCAAAATAATCTTCGGCAAATCTGAAGATAGCATCATTTCAAATCCATAATTGCCAATCTTCCATCCCATAAATTCTCGCGAGTTTGCAAACAGATATGATTCCGAAAAAATTAAATTCAATTTAGCTTTTTCTTTATGACGCTTCGAGCTTGAAAATAATGCGGCTCCAGCGCCATCTGCAAAAATCATATTTGCCAATATATTATCTCGTGTAGCTTCTGTTTGAAGATGCAGGCTGCAGAGTTCAACTGAAACCATGAGCGCATTTATTTCACTATCGTCCGAAGATTTCAAAGACTCGGAAACTGAATTAAAGCCGATCAAAGAAGCTGCGCAGCCCATGAACCCGATGTTGGTTCTTTTTGCCGCTGCTGGAATTCCAAATTCGTCAATCAGAAAATAATCCAAGCCAGGCGCGAAAAATCCGGTGCATGAAATTGTAATCAGCCGGTTTATTTCCTCAGGTAAAATATTATTGTTTTCAAAAATTTTTCTAACCGCTTCTTTTGCTAAAAGCTTCGACCATTTTTCATATTGCGTCATCCTTGCTTCAGTATCGGGTTTAATATACTCTCCATTTTTTGAATAAAATTTATCGTCGCTATCTTCGTCTCCGTCCGGAACAACAAAATATCTGAAATCGATACCGGAATGATTTGAGGCTGCGTCAATCATTCTGTTAATTGCAGGGCGAACAGCCATTCTTTTCTTAAGCTCGCTGGTTGCACGTGTTTGTGATACTTTAAATGGAGGATTAGCTGTTTCAATATTAATTAACATTTTCTCATCTTTATTTATTTTTAAAAATATAGAACATTAATTTAGATTTGAGCCGCGGTTTAATTTACATTTTTTATAGTTAAATTCGCTATGCAACAATTAATACATACAAGCGTAATGAAAAAAGTTTTATTCATATCATATTTCTGGCCTCCGTCCGGCAAAGCTTCGCTTCACTGGCCGCTTAAGATCGTCAAACATTTACCGCAATTCGGCTGGCAGCCTGTAGTGCTAACTGTTGAGGAAGATACTTTTTCCGCAAAAGATGAAAGCTTGTTAAATGAAATAGATGAAAACTTAAAAGTGTTTAAAGCAAAATCCTTTGAGCCTTTTGAGCTTTATAAAAAATTTACCGGAAAGAAAAAAGACGAGCAGCTAATTGCGTCTGAAACGATTTCAACAATAAATAAAAGCTTAACACACAGGATTTCCATTTGGATTAGAATGAATCTATTCATTCCAGATGCGCGGGTCGGCTGGTATTTCCCCGCGGTGCATAAAGGCATGAAAATATTAGAAGCTGAAAAGATTGATGCTATAGTTTCAATTGGACCGCCGCACACTACGCATTTGGTCGGAATGAGTTTAAGTAAAAAATTTTTCATCCCGCACATTCCGGTTTTTATTGATCCGTGGGTTGACATAGTTTATTATAAAAATTTTAAACGAAGTAAGCCGACACTTTTGATCGATAATTATTTTGAAAAAAAGGTTTTGCTGAACTCTAAATTTTCAATCTTTGTGACTAAAACAATGGAAGAAGATTACATTAAAAAATATTCGGTCTTAAAAAATAAAAGTGATGTTTGTTATTGGGGTTATAATGAAGAAGATTTTGTGAACTTAAATAAAATTGATAAAACTAAAGATGAAAAAAACTATGATGAAGAAATAATTATTCATGCCGGAAATATTTTTGATTATCAAAACCCGGTCTATTTTTGGCAGAGCTTAAAAGATGAAATAGATTCAGGACGAAATATTAAAATTAAATTTATTGGGACAGTCAGCGAAGGAATTAAACAAGCAATAGAACAAACCGGATTAAGATCAAGAACAGAATTTTTAGGATTTCTTCCTTACAATAAAATGATAGAGGAATTAAGTAAAGCCTCCTACTTGCTTGTGTGTGCGACCGAGCCGCGCCATGTCCCGGGAAAATTATTTGAATACCTAAGGATTGGCAAACCTATAATAGCTTTCGGTGATGATAATAACGAAGTAAAAAAAATCCTTGAGGATACAAAGGCAGGAATATTATTTAACTATGCTGAAGATGGGAAAAGTTTTTTAAAAAATACAGGCAATTTCAAGACAAAAGTAGATTTAGTAAAATCCTTCGATAGAAAAAATATTACTCTTGATATATCAAAAATATTAAATTCACTAACTACCTAACGCGGCAAGCCGCAAAGACACATAATCTGCTTCTAAACTCTAAGATGTTTACCATGATTAGCCCAAATAACATCAGCCTTAAGCGGCTAAACCGATTTTATTAGAGTATTTCCTCAATAATGAAAATCGTTTCGTACCATTATTATTGAATATTATAGCTCCTGGCAAATGAAACGCTTAGCTGGTCTGTGCCGGTGCTGCATGAATAATAGATTCTGTATTCATTTCCTATTTTAATTAAAAAAGGATAATCGATTTGTGTCCAGTTAGTTTGATATTTAGTAAAAACAGGATCTTGATTCTTTGTCCAGTGAAAGCCGTCCGTAGAATAAGCAATGCCTTCTTTATCACGGGCGGAATTTTCATAAATCATAATAAACTGGCTGCCGTCATATATAACCGAAGGATACATAACGCCGATGCCCTCCCAAGGTATAGTTGCCGTAATGATGGGATTCTCCTGATATTTAGTCCAATTAACTCCATCTGTTGATGTAGCCAAATTGATAGTAAACGCATCATAATTATTAACGGGGCTGGCGCCATAGTATAAATAATATATATTATTTACTTTCAAGACAGTTTCGGTTCCTATATGATATTGGTTCGTATTATCAGCCATCAGAACCGGGCTCGCATATTTCTGCCAATGAATTCCATCGCTTGAAATAGCTAAACCGGTGGAAGACTGTCCATAATTTTCTCTGACACCGTTAAAATACATTTTGTATTCATTTCCATCTTTAATTACCGATCCGCCTCCAACAGCATGATTATCCCATGACATCAAAGAGTCTACATCTAAAACCGGCGCATTGGATTTATTTGTCCAATGAATTCCATCAGCAGATTCTGCATACCAGATATTGCCTACTCCAGCGTTATAAGTACATAAATACCACATCTTATAAATGCCGTTATCATAAATCATTTTGACTTCTGAAACTGCATTTGGGTTGGACGGATTATCATTTATTGTAAAGACAGGATTATTACCATAATCTGTAAATGTTATCTGACTAGTTGTTCCCCACATTACATAAATATATATGCTCCCGGTTCCGGTTGATGTCGGCACTAACGTCAAACTTACTGATGTTGTTGTTCCCTCCACTACTTCTACATCTGTTTGACCCGAATATACCACCACTCCGTTTC
>Ga0187812_1000087_pt1 | contig 32218 bp, 27 predicted proteins | sample NC_S_2_FD_130582 | JGI IMG/M metagenome (GOLD analysis project Ga0187812, IMG submission 130582) | Wetland sediment microbial communities from Neuse River Estuary, North Carolina, USA - ASW-S_2 | ecosystem: Environmental > Aquatic > Freshwater > Wetlands > Sediment | place: USA: North Carolina...
AAAATCTTAAGGCTGCCGCGCGATTTGGCAAGCACCTCAACTACAGGCTTATCTAACTCTTATGATTGCGTGTGCGTGGCTTCCGAAGGATATAAAAATTTCTTCATAAAAAAAGACGTTATGCAGGAAAAAATTATAGCTACCGGTCTGCCGAGCTTTGATGACTGCCTGAGCTTTTTGAACAATAGTTTTCCTCACAAAGATTTTGTTCTTGCCGCGACTTCCGACGCAAGAGAAACATTTAAATATGAAAATCGAAAAAGATTTATTCTTAACTCTTTAAAAATTGCAAACGGCAGAAAATTAATTTTTAAGCTTCATCCGAATGAGAAATTTAAGCGCGCCATTGCGGAAATTAAAAAGCTTGCTCCGTCCGCAGAGATATATACCGGCGAAAATATTAATGAGATGATAGCCAACAGCGATGTGCTGATAACAAAATATTCAAGCGTCGTTTACGTCGGTCTGGCGCTTGGTAAAGAAGTTTATTCGGATTTTGATGTAAATAAGTTAAAGGATATGGTGCCGATTCAAAATGAAGGTCAATCCTCGCAGCGGATTGCTGAAATCGGTAAGACAATTTTAGCCGAAAAATATTCTGTTAACAAATCAAATGAATTGGAAACAAATTCATCGCCCTGGTCAATAAAAAAATTTTTAACAACATTATTTGGTGGATTCAATGAAATCAAAAAATCAGAAGCTTCTGTTTAACGCTATAGTTTTTTTCATAGCGGGAATTATTTCTACTTTAAGATCCGAATCGGTTGAAATAATAATTTCATTTACGTTTTCAATGCTGTTCCTTGCATTAAACTTTATCATCAAGGAAGAAAACGGCGAGACAACGGCTCACCAGTTTGAAATTTAGAGTGGAAAAATTTTGACGCAGAAATTAAATATTGTAACCGTAGTACAAGCGAGGATGTTGTCCACACGCTATCCGTATAAAGTGATGATGGACTTAGCCGGGAAACCATTGCTGTACAGACTTCTTGAAAGGATTTTCGCTTCTCCTTCAGCCGGAAAGGTTGTTGTCGCTACTACCACCGACCCGGCTGACGATTATATTTCCGACTTCTGCCATAAAGAAAATATAGATTTTTTCCGCGGCAGTTCTTTAGATTTGCTCGACCGGCATTACAAAACAGCTTTATGCTACAAGGCTGATGTAATTGTTAAAATACCTTCCGACTGTCCGCTAATTGATCCAGGTATAATTTCTAAAGTAATTAATTTCTTTACCGGCGGCTGCGGCTGCTACGACTATGTAAGCAATCTTCATCCCCCGACTTATCCGGATGGAAACGACGTTGAAGTTATGACTTTCGATGCGCTGAAAACGGCATGGCTTAACGCAGAAAAAAATTTTGAGCGCGAACATACCACTCCTTATTTCTGGGAAAATCCTCACCAGTTCAAAATCGGAAATGTTAAATGGGAAACCGGTCTGGATTATTCCATGCTGCACCGCTGGACGATTGATTACGAAGAAGATTATTTCTTCATCAAAACTATTTATGAAGAACTCTACCATAAGAATAAGCTTTTTACCATGCACGACATTCTAAGCCTGCTGGAGCTAAAGCCGTCTATCAAAAAAATAAATGAAAAATATATCGGCGTTAACTGGTATAGAAATCATCCCGGCGAATTAAAAACTATTTCAGCCGCGCAAACAAAAATAATTTAGAGAAAATGACCGGAGCAGAATTAAAAGAATTGCAAGCTATTTCACTTAAAGTCCGCGAGCACATCATAAAAATGTCCGGCGGCGGCGGATGCTTTATTGGCGCTTCTCTTTCGTGCGCGGATATCATTGTCTATCTCTATAAAAAATTTTTGAACATTGCGCCTTTGACTGTAAAGCATGAAAGCCGGGATTACCTTTTCTTATCTAAAGGACACGATGTACCTGCTCTTTATGCTGTGTTAGCCGAAGTTGGCTTCATCGAAAAAAGCAGATTGAAAAATCACCTTAAGACAAACGACAACATCTACTGGCATCCAAACACAAATATTCCCGGAGTTGAATTTCATTCCGGCTCGCTTGGTCATTTAATTTCTGTTTCGATGGGCGTCGCTTACGATTGCAGCTTAAAAAATTCTTCTAATAAAATTGTCGTGGTTCTCGGCGATGGAGAATTAAACGAAGGATCAATCTGGGAAGCCGCTCAAATTGCGTCTGCCATGAAGCTTGATAATCTAATCGCGATTATCGACCGCAACCAGTTTCAAGCAAATATTAGAACTGAGCACTTAATTCCTCTCGAACCGCTCGAAAGAAAATTTGAAGCGTTCGGCTGGAATGTTTTTTCGTGCGATGGGAATGACTTTGAAAGTCTTGAAGAAGCTTTTCTGCAAATCAAAAACAGCAGAGGCAGACCTTCGGTTTTAATTGCTGATACAATCCGCGGAAAAGGTTTGCCAAGCATTGAAGCAATAGCGGACAGATGGTTCTGTAATTTTTCGGAAAAAGAAATTCAAAGCTTATTGAACGAGCTTCACACGAAAGAAAAAACAAATTTAATATCCGAAACTTTGATGGTAAGATAAATGACTTACGAAAATTTACTGCAGGAAATTATTGAGACTGATGATCGGTTTGTTATAATGACCGCGGAGAACCGTGCCGCAATAAGAAATCTTCCGGCTCAAATCGGGAAGAGATTTATTGATGTCGGAATCGCCGAACAAACATTAGTCGGAATGGCAGCCGGCTTGGCGCTCCGCGGCAGAGTCCCGGTCGTTCACGCGCTTGCTTCTTTCTTAACGATGCGCGCTTTTGAATTTATTAGAACCGATATTGGAATTGCCGGGCTTCCTGTAAAATTGGTCGGCGGCGTTCCCGGCTTTTTATCCGACGCAAACGGTCCGGCACACCAGGCTATTGAAGATATTTCTTTAATGCGCGGCATTCCGAACATAAATATTTTTTGTCCTTCCGATGAAGAAGATTTGCTTATCGGGCTAACTTCCGTTTTAATGTCGCCCAAGCCTTTTTATATCCGCTTCAATAATTTGAAGCCTTCAATCCAGCATTCAAAAAAATTTGAAATAGGAAAGGCTGAAATAATTTCTCAAGGAAATGACATTACAATTCTAACCTACGGAATGATGCTGGCTGAATCTTTAAAAGCAAAGAAGATTTTAGAAAAGCTCGGCTACTCAATCGGCTTAATGAATTTAAGGACATTAAAGCCGATCGATACGAAATCAATAATAAAAGCATTAAAGTCTTCTTCGCTTACAGTTACAATCGAAGATCATTTTTTAACCGGCGGATTATTTTCCATCGTAAGTGAAATTTTAACCAAAGAAAAAATTATGGCTAATGTTTTGCCGGTTGCCTTGCCTGACCGCTGGTTTAAGCCTGCTCTGCTTGACGACGTCCTGGAATACGAAAAATTTAACGGCGAACATCTTGCGCTAAAAATAATTGACGTACTTCAGCAGGAAAGAAAATTTATTACACATTTTTATTAAAATCTTTTTAGGTGCCAAAATGAAAAACGGAATTAAATTTAACGGCGATTACCCGGCAATAGATGAATCGAACATATTCTATAAACGCGCCTCTGCGCTTATTCCAAATGCGACTCAAACATTAGCCAAAGGTCCAACCCAATTTATAGACGGCGTTGCGCCAAAGTATATATTGCGCGGCAAAGGCTCGCATGTTTGGGATGTTGACGGCAACGAATATTTAGATTATATAATGGGAGTCGGTCCCGTTTCTCTCGGCTACGCTTTCCCCGAAGTTGATCAAGCAATTCAAAATCAGCTTGAAGACGGAATTACTTTTTCATTAATGCACCCGCTCGAAGTTGAAGTCGCGGAATTAATAAATCAAGTTATCCCGAACGCGGAGGCAATAAGATTCAGTAAAACCGGCGCTGATGTAACAAGTGCCGCGGTAAGATTGGCGCGCGCTTTTACCGGCAAAGAAAAAGTTTTATGCTGCGGATACCACGGCTGGCATGACTGGTACATTTCGGTAACAGATAGGAACGCAGGCATTCCGGCGTCGGTAAAAGATATGACTTACACTTTCAGCTACAACGATATTCAATCGCTGATAAATGCCGTAGACGATGAGACCGCCGCAGTTATTCTTGAGCCTTTTGTTTTTGAAGAGCCGAAAAATGATTTTCTGCATGAACTCCGGGAAATATGCGACCGGCTGGGAATCGTATTAATATTTGATGAAATGTGGACCGGCTTTAGAATTTCTCTCGGCGGAGCGCAGGAGTTCTTTAATATCAAAGCCGATCTTGCCTGCTTCTCTAAAGCTGTCGCCAACGGGATGCCTGTTTCAATCTTAACCGGCAGAAAAGAAATCATGAGCTTACTCGAAAAAGAAGTTTTTTTCTTTACTACTTTCGGAGGCGAAGCTCTTTCTCTGGCGGCAGCAAAAGCTACAATAGATTTTATGAGAAAGAATAATGTCCAGGAATATTTGTGGAACCAAGGATTAAAATTAAAAGACGGCTACAATAAAATTGCCGATAAGCTTGATATGAGCTATACAAAATGCGGCGGCTACAACTGCCGGACGATTGTATCTTTTAACCCTTCCGCGGGAAGCCCGCTGGAAATGAAATCGCTGGTGCAGCAGGAAATGATAAAGCGCGGAATCCTTTGGGGCGGAATTCATAATATGAGCTATTCGCACAACGATAAAGATATTGAATATACCTTGAAAGCTTATGAAGATGTTCTTCCTATTCTTAAAAAAGCTGTCGATGAAAAAAATATTCTTAAATATCTAAAAGGAAAAGTCGTAGAGCCCGTCTTCAGAAAGACTGAGAATTTTAACACTAAGCCTTTCAGCAAGCCGGTAAAGATTTTTGATGATTCAAAATATTAGCCGCTCTTATGTTGGAAAAATATTTCAGCTTAAAAAATAAAACCGCGATTGTTACCGGGGCGCTCGGACTGCTCGGCAAGCAGCATTGTTACGCTCTCTACGAAGCCAGCGCCTTTGTTGCCGTCTGCGATCTTAACGATAAAAAATGCAAAGCCTTCGCGGACGAGCTTGGGAACAATGCTATCGGCGTAGGAGCCGACATAACAAATCCATCTTCGCTTAAAAGCCTGATGAAAACCGTAAAGAAACATTTTAACACGGTAGACATTCTCGTAAACAACGCGGCGATAAATGACAAGTTCGAGGATCCGTCTTCGGCTGCCGAGCTTTCTAAATTTGAAAATTATCCGCTGGACTTATGGAATAAATCCATCAGCGTAAATCTTACGGGCATGTTTCTTTGCAGCCAGATTGCCGGACAGGAAATGGTAAACAAAGGAGCCGGAAGCATAATTAATATCGCCTCTACTTACGGCATTGTCGCGCCCGATCAATCTTTATACAAAGATAAAAACGACGAGCAGCGTTTTTATAAAACTGTTTCTTATCCTACCACAAAAGGCGCGGTAATATCTTTTACAAAATATCTTGCCGCTTATTGGGGCAGCAAGGGAGTTAGAGTAAATTCGCTTTCTCCCGGCGGAGTAGAAAACTCGCAGGATGATTTTTTTGTTGAGAATTATTCTAAACGAACACCGCTCGGCAGAATGGCGCAGCCTTATGATTATAAAGGCGCCTTAATATTTCTTGCCGGCGATGCTTCGGCTTATATGACCGGCGCCAACCTAATTGTCGACGGCGGCTTTACGATCTGGTAAAAATTTTTAAAATTAATGGAGTTAACATGATATTAAATCGGACTGTGAAAGTTGGAAATAAAATTATCGGCGATGGTCAGCCGGTTTTTGTTATTGCTGAAATAGGTATTAATCATAACGGCTCGGTTGATATCGCAAAGAAGATGATCGAAGGCGCCGCGTTCGCGGGCTGCGATGCCGTTAAGTTCCAGAAGAGAACTCCGGAGCTTTGCGTTCCGAAAGATCAGTGGAATATTGAACGGGATACGCCCTGGGGTCGAATGACATATATCGAATACCGTCACCGCATGGAGTTTACCAAAGAACAATTTGCAGAGATAGTTAATTTCTGTGAACAGAAAAATATTATTTGGTTCGCATCATGCTGGGATGAAGAGGCGGTAGATTTCATCGAAGAGTTTGATCCACGGCTTTATAAAATTGCTTCAGCTTCTTTGACGGACGCGGGTTTGCTTTTGAAACATATTTCATTAGACAAGCCAATCATATTATCAACCGGCATGTCTACAATGGAAGAAATAGAATGCGCGGTGGATATTTTGGGAACTCAAAATCTTCTGCTTGCTCACGCTACTTCGGCGTACCCGTGCAGGAATGAAGAATTAAATTTAAATATGATTAAAACTCTTAGACAAAAATTTCCGGCTGTTCCTATCGGCTACTCCGGTCATGAAGTCGGACTGTCGCCTTCATGGGCGGCTGTAGCTCTGGGCGCTTCTTTTATCGAAAGACATATTACTTTAGACCGCGCGATGTGGGGAACCGATCAAGCCGCGTCTGTTGAAATTATCGGCTTCATGCGGCTCGTTTCCAACATCCGCGACATCGAGAAAGCTCTCGGCAGCGGTGTGAAAAAAGTTTACGACAGCGAGCTTCTGCCGAAGAAAAAATTAAGAAGAGTTGATTCACTTAAAGAAATGTATTCCGAAGTTATTTAGCTTCTGAGATGAACCCTGGAAATTTAAAGCTTGCCGCAACTTTTGGCGTTATGGTTTTTGCCTTCGGTAAATCAAATTGCTTGAAGCCGGTAATCTTTATCCGGGAGTAAATTAGTTTCATAAACTTCATTTTCAATTGAGGAGAAAGTTACAATATTAATTTCGGTTGACGAATCTGAAATATCAACGACATTAATATTTAGTTCGTCCTTGATATTTCCTTTCAAGCTTGCGCCGGCATTTGAAAAGAAAATTCCCTTGCGGCGGTACTTGCTTGATTCGTGGTAATGCCCGTGCAGAACAATCTCAACTCCGTATTGATTAAATAATTTTAAAAGCTTTTTCTTTTTCCTAAGCTTCATGGTCTGCTTTTCTATCTTCTGCCAGAAGTTTAAAGTAGAGCCATCGGCTGCTTTCATCTTGTTAAAATGATGATGGATCAGAACTATCTTTTTATACCCGTTAAACCTTTCAAAAATATTTTGGATGTCATTCAGTTGATGCTTATTTACTTTCCCGTTTGAAGCGAACGGATTTGTAATCTTAGAATATTTTGCGATTGAGTTCGCGCCGACTATTAGGAAGCCGTTTATAATTTTTGCGAAAGGGAAAATTCTTTTGGGATCGAAATAAGCGCAGCCTTCAAACAGCTCCGGGAAATATTGATAGAACTCTTTTACCTTTCTATGATAATTTGTCCGGCTGCATTTTATAGGGAATTTTATAATATCCTCGGCGGTCTGCACCCCGCCGAAAATATCGTGGTTCCCTATTACAATCGAAAGCTTTTTTGAATCGAGCAAATTAAGTCCGGCGAACAATTTCCTTAAGATGCTGAAATCTTTTTTATCGGCGTTATCTGTTAGATCGCCGGTAATAACAATATGGTCGCAGCCGGTATCAATAGAATGCCTAAGAACTTTTTCTATTTGAAAAAGATTATTGTCCTTGAAGAAAGTAGTAAAGTGAAGATCGGCTATGTGTGCTATTCTCATAATAAATAAATTATTTTGCCGAAACATACCCTCCCCGTGTTAAGAAACTATAAATGATTGATGAAGAAATTGTTAAGGAATTTTCTATGCTTTGCCCATGACAGGTAAAGAACAAAGCATGGATTTGATTAAACTGTCCGACCATTGGCGGATCAAGTTCAACTTAAGAATATATTCTATTTTGTCTCTGTAAATTCCAAGGTCAATTATCTCAGTGTTTCGTCTCAACAGTTTGAGCAGAAATGTCATTGTCTCTGGCTGAAAAATAAAAGGTGCAATCACAGCCTGCTTGCTTTATTGCCGCTTATTACTAATTATATTATAGTAATTTTTCTTTCTTCAAAATTAGCCAATTGCTATCAACTACTATTACACTATCATAAAATCTCTTAAAACTTTCAATTGACTTATGGTTTAATACTGTGTTATCATATCGAAATAATTTATCCTTGTTTTTTAAATAAAAATCAACTCTCTGCGGCGACAGCCCATTCATACTTTCTATCCCATTAGATACCATAAATGAGAGTAGTTTATTTAAGTCAAATATATATTTCTTTTTCTTATCCATATACTTATTTGGGTATATTAATTTTAATTTTTTATCTATAATCTCTTCGTTAACTTTTGATAATATTACTCCTTCATTAGGATCATAATTAATATCAACTTCGTTAAGTGTATCTGTAAAAACTAAATAATAGAAACCATCTCGCGAAATTATGGCATAGCCAATGAAATTTTTATAGAAATCGTTCGTAGATAATTTTTCCATTAAGCTTGTTTCATCAACTACAATTTTTTCATCTTTCTTTTCTTTACAGGAAAATACAGAAAGAATTATTGATATGAATATAAGTGCTCTCATTATTTTTTTCATTTTTTATTCAAAACATTATATCAATTTTCTGGAGCTTGCTCCAAAATCAGCTATAATAATTGCCACAATTATTATAGCTTTGCATCTTTCTATTTGAAATAGTTTTGCCAAATAAGTCAATATAAGAACTATTTACAATTGAAAAAATATTTAGTAACTATGAAGAACGAGAATAAGTAAGGTACATATTATTAAGGTGATTAACATTGACCAAAATGCAACCTTCTGAACATTTTTATGTCGTTTTAAGGATTTTTCATATGAGCTACCAATTATTGACTTACCCCATATTTTTGCGAAATAACGTTCATATTCATCATCAGGCAGAGTAATGATCTTTCTAAGACGATAAAGTCCGAAAACTAAACCTGCTATAATTATTAAGTTTAACATACCTATTATCTTTTATCCATGATTGTTCATTATTCTTCTAATATGTTGTTATTAGATTAACTAAATATTTTATTTTTTCTGATAAACATATACAGCATTAATTATAACAAAGAAACTATGCACCCAATTATTTACAATAATGTAGCAATCCACGTTAATATTGCAAATATTTTTTCTTGTAATGAAATATCTTCCCATTTCTTTATTTTCTTTGTTCCTGATAATGAAAATAATATCATCACTAATGAAAAAATATAAATTGGATTAAAACCTAAATGTTGGAAAAACTCTCTCATTATTTTACTTTAAAATGTTGTAAAAGTAGGTGAGATACTAAAAGAATTTTAAAATATTTAAGATGGGCAGCATTTTTATTTGCTTCAAGAAATGAAGGACAGAAAAAATTTATACTATACATATTCTCACCCGAAATTAGTTTAATAACATAAATAAATTTTCATAAGAATATTAGATAAATAGGAAAAGAATATCAAGGAGACAGTAAAAATGATTTATAAATTACTGTGTGATTAGTTTCAGTAAGAGCTTACCGATATAAGTTAGCAAAATAAATTTTTTGGTTTAGGCGAACAGATTAAAATCTGTTCTGCAATTTATCCGGCTGGGTAATTTACAATACAGATTTATGCGTTTTTTTGCCGTTTTCGCATTCTGAGTTTCTAAATTCGCATTTTTAGTTTCTTGATTCCCGTTTCAAGTTTCTTAACTCGCGTTTTAAGTTTCTTTTATTGCATTCCAAGTTTCTTACCGGGCATTTCATGTTTCTTATAACGCGTTTCGAGTTTCTCACATTACATTTTATGTTTCTTAACAAGCGCTCTGATTCTAAATAATGCGTTTTAAGATTCTTAGAACGCACCCTAAGATTCTTACTTCGCATTCCAAGTTTCTTGGATCGTGTCCCAAGTTTCTTATATTATGTTTCGTGTTTCTTACATCGCTCTATAAGTTTCTTATAATGCATTATAAGTTTCTCATATCGCTTATTAAATTTCTTATAATGCATTCTGTGTTTCTTAAATCGCTCACTAAGTTTCTTGCATCGCGTTTCGAGTTTCTTAATTCACATTCTAAGATTTGCGGCAGCCGTCCGGTATTTTCTTCCCTTGAAACCGCGCGCTATTTTACTATTTTTGAAGCATTATGATTAGAAAAATATTTTTGGTTTCCTTTTTTGTTTCTACTTTTCTTTTAGCGCAGAGCGGCGGGGATTTAAATAACCGTTTCATGCTTGCGCAAAGCTTTATCCAGGCCGGCATGTTTGAAAAGGCTAAGCCGGTGCTTGAAAATCTTTACCGAGTCCAGCCAAGCAATTACGAATATTTCCAGGCGCTGAACCAGGTTTATATACAGCTAAAGAACTATGACGCTTCGATAGCTTTGATCGAAGAAAGGATCGGCAGCTCGCCGCAAGATATAAACCTGATCGGACTTCTCGGAACTACTTATTATCTTAAAGGAAACGATAACCGCGCGTTCGAAGTGTGGGACAACGCTCTAAAGTCTTTCCCTAAGAGTGAAGTTAATTATAGGGTAATCGCAAATTACGCCCTCGAACTAAGAGCGTTTGATAAGGCAATTGACTATCTAAAAGGCGGCGAAGACATTTCGCAAAACCCGCAATACTTTGCGTACGATCTCGCTAATCTTTATTCGATAACGATGCGGTATAAAGAAGCGACGGAGCAGTACTGCCTTATTATTTCCCGCGACCCGAACCAGCTTAATACCGCCGAAACCCGGATATTAAATTATGCGGGCAAGCCGGGAGCGTTAAAGCAAGCGATTGATATTGTTAAAAGTTATGACAACAATAATGAGATCAGCTTCAAATATCTCCTCGCCAGACTTTATGTAGAAGCGAAATCTTATGACAAAGCTTACGGCTTATATAAAGAAATTGATTCTTTCCAAAAGTCGGACGGCACCGAGCTTTATAATTTCGGAAGGTTTCTTTACGGGGAAAAAATTTATAAGACCGCGGAAGAAGTATTAAAAGATGTAATCGACAGATTTCCCGACTCGCCGGTAATTTCATACGCGAAGCTGCAGTACGCGGAAACGCTTGAGGCAATAATCGAACAAGAAGATAACAGCAAACCCGCATGGAAGCCTTATTATTTACCTGTAAAAAATAATTCACCCGATATCGCAAAGGTAATTAACGCTTATTCGGAAATAGAAAAGATTTATCCCAACTCCGAAGTCGCTAATGAAGCGCTTCTAAGAATCGGCGAAATAAAGTTGAATAATTATGACGATCTTGAAGGAGCGTTAAGCTCGTTCAATAAATTATTTACGGACGCCGCCCTTTCGCAATATACTTCTCAAGCTTACGAAGATTTGGGCAAAGCATACCTTTCAAGAGGCGATCTTAATTCGGCAGCAAAGTATTTCCAAAAAATAGCCGCAGCCGGAAGGTACCCGGAAGATCAAAGAAATTACGCGGACTATGAGCTTGCAAGGATCAATCTATATCAAAATAATATCGGCAAAGCAAAAGAATATTTGAATGATCTTACAAGCGATCCTAAAAACAGCTCTGCTAATGACGCGCTTGAGTTATCGCTGCTGCTGAACACGGCGCAGAATGATTCGTCTAACCTCGTGACTTTTGCCCAAGCGGAGTTTTTGGTCGATCAGGATAAATTCAAGGAAGCACTGGATAAATTTATTACCGTTTCAAAAGATCAGCAGAAGCTGATGCTTCAAAATATCGCGGAGATTAGAATCGCGGAAATGCAGTTAGCTCTTGGAAATAATGACAGCGCGGCGGTCCAGCTTCAAAAGATAGCCGACGAAAAAGAGAATAATATTTATGCCGATAAAGCCTTATATTTGCTGGCAAAAGTTTACCAGTTCGGTAAAGGCGACGTGAAAAAGGCGGTAGAGACTTATGAAAATTTACTTGCTAATTTTCCCAATTCATTATATCTTGATGAAGCAAGGTCAGAAATATTAAAGTTAAAGGATAACGTAAATAATGGGTAAGAAACAAAATCAAAAAATAGTTAAGTGTTCTTTCTGCGGAAGGGACGGAAGTGAAGTCGGCAGCATGATTGCCGGTCCCGATGTTTACATTTGCGATATTTGCATCGGAAGCAGCGTAGATATTTTAAAGAATAATCTTGCCGCTTATAATAATGGAAAAACGAAAAGCCCCATAATTCACACGCCGTCTTCGATAAAGAAAACTTTAGATGAATATGTCATTGGTCAGGACAAAGCGAAAAAGATATTAGCCGTTGCGGTTTATAACCATTATAAGCGCATAAACTCACGCTCGTCTTTCTTTGAGCTTGACGATGTTGAAATAGAAAAAAGCAATATCCTGCTTATTGGTCCCACCGGCGTAGGTAAAACTTTGCTTGCACAAACACTTGCAAAAATTTTAGACGTACCGTTTGCGATAGCGGACGCGACAACATTAACGGAAGCCGGATACGTCGGTGATGACGTTGAGACTGTTTTAGTGCATCTTCTTCAAGCCGCCGATTATAACCTGGAACGCGCGCAAAAAGGAATCGTTTATATAGACGAGATCGATAAGATTGCGCGCAAAAGCGAAAGCGCTTCGATAACGAGAGATGTTTCCGGAGAAGGAGTGCAGCAGGCGCTTCTAAAGATACTGGAAGGCACTATTGCCGGTGTTCCCCCGAAAGGCGGAAGGAAACACCCTGAGCAAAGCTTGATAAATGTAAATACGAAAAATATTTTATTTATTGTCGGCGGCGCTTTTGACGGCATTGATAAAATTATTGCGACTCGTATTAACAAAAACAAGATGGGATTTTCCTCGAACGCTCTAAAAGATAAAAAAGCGGATGACGAATTGCTGAAGTATATTCTTCCGGAAGATTTGCTTCGCTACGGGCTGATACCGGAGTTAATCGGCAGAATCCCGGTTATTGCGCCGCTTCAATCTCTTTCTGAAGAAGCGTTCAAAAGTATTTTAACCGAGCCGAAGAACGCCATATTAAAGCAGTACAAAAAATTATTCATGATCGAAGGAATCGAGCTGGAGTTTGATCCTTTCTCAATCAGCGCGATAGTCAGCAAAGCGATGGAAAGAAAAACCGGCGCCCGCGCTTTAAGATCCATTGTGGAAGACTTTATGCTTGATATTATGTATGATTTGCCGAATAAAGAAAATATTGACAAATGCATCATTACAAAAGACGTTATTGAAAAAGGAGCTGAACCCATTTATCTCGAAGCAGATAGAAAATCCGCTTAATCACGGCGCTTTAATTTTCAACGATAAGCTTCTGCATTGAAAGAAAAAACTTTTACGGTGTTATTTACCGGCGATCATTTTGATCGCCTTTTATTTATTATCGACTACGGTGTACGATGTTAAAAAAGATTTTGCTGCTCGCTTTGCTTTTCCCTTTCTTAAGTTTTGCCCAATCGAAAATTTTAATCTATATGGATTTAAAACAGACCGATCATTTAAAAGCTTACGGCGTAACTTATCACGCGCTGGAAAAAGGATACAAAGCCGATTGGCTCCTGAATTACCGCGGCGGATCTTTTATGATTGATTATTCCAAGGATATCGAAAGCGAATGCCTGATTGACGGCGTTGCTTTTGATAAATTATCCGCTGCCGAAGCGTCCGAAATTTATGCCGCTGTGCAAAGCCCGGATAATAATATGTCGGCAGTGCGATTAGAAAAAGCTCCGAAGATTGCAGTTTATGTGCCGCCAAGTTTTCAGCCCTGGGATGACGCGGTAACTATGGTTCTTGATTATGCCAAAATTCCATACACGAAAATATGGAACGATGAAATTCTGCGGGGCGATCTATCTAAGTATGATTGGCTCCATCTTCATCATGAAGATTTTACAGGTCAATATGGAAAATTTTATGCGAGCTTCAGCAATGCACAATGGTATATTGATAACCAGATTCAATATGAAAACGACGCAAAGAAAAACGGCTTCAAAAAAGTATCCGATATGATGAAGACCGTAGCTCAAGATATCAAAAATTATGTCGGGCAGGGCGGATTCTTATTTGCGATGTGTTCCGCCACCGATACTTTTGATATCGCCCTCGCCGCGGAGCATACGGATATATGCGCTCAAATGTTTGACGGCGATCCGGCTGACCCGGACGCGCAGAGCAAATTGGATTATTCAAACACACTTGCGTTCACAGGTTTTAAGCTCGAAATGAATCCTTACGTTTATTCATTCAGCGATATTAATATTAGACCGGATGAAGTGGGCAGCAGAGATAATGATTATTTTACTCTTTTCGATTTTTCCGCCAAGTATGACCCGGTTTCTTCAATGCTGGTACAGGATCATGTAAATGTTATCCACGGGTTCATGGGACAAACAACAATGTTCAGAAAATCGTTGATTAAAAAATCGGTAACAATTCTTGGCGAACGACCAGGACTTGGACAGGTAAAGTATATTCACGGAAATTTTGGACGCGGCACTTTTACGTTTTACGGCGGGCATGATCCGGAAGCTTATGAGCATCTTGTAGGTGATCCTCCGACGGATTTATCGCTGCATAAAAATTCTCCCGGCTACAGGCTTATTTTAAATAATATTTTGTTTCCCGCGGCTCGACCGAAGAAACAAAAAACTTAATATTCCTTAAGAGCGGCGGGTTTTACCCAAACGCTCTCGTCCGCCGAAGTTCCGATTTATCGGAACGAAGGCGGATTAAAACATTTTTCAAATAATTTAAACGACTAAAGAGAATGCCAATATGAAAACAATTAAAGTACGAAATCAAAATAAAGAAATAGCAGTCGGTAAAATGATTTGTGTCGGACGGAATTACGCCGACCACGCAAAAGAACTCGGCAACGAAGTTCCCGATAAGCCGGTAGTTTTTATCAAGCCCGCTTCTGCAATTATTTATTCGGGAGAAAAAATTATTCATCCGAAATTTTCAAATAATCTCCATCATGAAGTTGAGCTTGTTTTACTAATCGGGAAAACAATTAAAGAAGCGGACGAGAAACTTTCCGAGGAATCAATAGCCGGTTACGGGCTTGGGTTGGATATGACGCTTCGCGATCTCCAGAACGAAGCTAAGTCAAAAGGCGATCCTTGGACGCTTGCCAAATGTTTCGATACTTCCGCGGTGCTTTCCGATTTTGTTTCAAAGCAAAATTATACATTAAGCTTAAATGAAGAAATTTCCCTTGAAGTAAACGGGAAAATCCGGCAGAGAGAAAAATTAAATATGATGCTCTTCAAGCCGGTGCAGATAGTTGAATATATTTCTTCGCTAATGACTATCGAGGAAGGAGATTTAATCTTTACTGGCACCCCGGCTGGTGTTGGAAAAGTAGCTGCCGGAGACAAGCTTCATGCAAGGCTTGATGGTATTGCTGAATTGGACTGTGAAGTAGCTTAATTTATTTGTTTAATCGATTCAAAGATTTTTTTATTAATTCTTCAAGAGTAACATCAGGCGCCGAAGTTAAAATATCTCTAACTACATTTTCCGCAATTTTAGAATTGTAACCGAGCGTGGTAAGCGCAGCAGCCGCTTCCTGCTTAATGCTGAAAGAGATTTTTGTTCCTCCTTCTTCGGCAACTTGATCTACCTTTGACTTTAGTTCCAGCACTAATCTCTCGGCAGTCTTTCTGCCGATGCCGGGAACCGCAATAATCCTTGAAATGTCTGCCGATTGAATCGCCCTTTTTAGATCGTCAATTTTAATTCCCGATAAAATGCTTAATGCAATTTTAGGTCCGATTCCGTTCACGGAGATTAAAAGCTCGAACATTTCTTTTTCACCTTCGGTAAAGAAGCCGAACAGAGTAATTGAATCTTCTTTTACAGAAGTGTGAATATAAAGAGAGACGGAACTGCTGCCGGAAATATTTTCAAAGGTATTTATCGAAATGTTTACTAAGTACCCGACGCCGTTCACATCAAGTAAAAGCTGCGTTGGCTTAGACGCGATAATATTTCCTTTTAAAAATCCTATCATAATCTTAGTGTAAATTTTAGAATTTAGAATGCGGAATTAAAAATAAAATCCACATCTTAAATTCCGCGTTATTGAATAACTCTTTCCGGGAATGCTTCTATAAAATCTTTCCAATTATTACTTTTTTTTGCAGGGGTTTTCATCCTGAAAGCATGGCACATTGCAACTGCAAGCGCATCGGTTTCATCATAACGGAACTTAATGTCGTTCAGTTCGAGCATCTTCTTAATCATATAACTGATTTGTTCTTTTGAAGCTGCTCCGGTTCCTACTACCGACTTTTTAATTTCTCTCGGAGAATATTCGCTTGCCGGTATTTTGTTGTGCACAGCGGCAAGCAGAGAAACACCGCGCGCGTATCCGATTTTCATTGCTGATTGAACATTTTTTCCGTAGAACGCAGTTTCAATCGCGAATTCATCCGGCTTATAAGTTTTTATTATTTTATCTAATTCGTCGTAAATTATTTCAAGCTTTAGTGAAAGTGATTTTGAAGAAGGAAGTTTTATTAGTCCGTGCTTGACATGGCTAAAATTATTTTTACTTTGCTTAATAATTCCGAAGCCCGTAAAAATAGTCCCGGGATCAACTCCAAGTATAATCATTCACAATACTTTTAGTAAGAAGAATTAATTTACTGCCGAATCATCAATGTCGGCATTTGTATAAACGTTCTGAACGTCGTCGCAATCTTCCATTGATTCAATCAGCTTAATTACCTTTTCGGCGTCTTCACCCGCAACAGCGATATTATTCTTTGCTATCCACTGGAGAGAAGCGTTTTCAACCGTTAACTTTTTATCCGCGACAGCTTTTCTTACTGATTCGAAAGATTCAATCGATGTTTGAATAATAAAATATTCTTCTTCGGTTTGAAGGTCATCGGCGCCGGCATCAAGAACAATTTCCATAATTTCATCTTCCGTTTTCCCTTGTTTCGGAAGAGTAACAACGCCTTTCTTCTCGAACATCCAAGCTACCGAACCGCCTTCTCCCATGGTTCCGCCGTTCTTGCTGAATATATGCCTGACTTCCGCGACAGTTCTATTTTTATTATCAGTAGCCACTTCCACTATAACAGCTACACCGGCAGGTCCGTAGCCTTCATAAGTCAGCTCAACATATGTTGCTCCTTCAAGCTCACCGGTAGCTTTTTTGATTGCCCGTTCAATATTATCAGCCGGCATATTTACAGCTTTTGCGTTATCAACCGCAAGCCTCAAGCGCGGATTGCCGTTCGGATCACCGCCGCCTTCGCGTGCTGCAATTGTTATTTCTTTAATAATCTTTGTGAAAGCTTTACCGCGTTTTGCGTCGATGGCAGCTTTCTTTCTCTTGGTCGTTGCCCATTTCGAATGACCTGACATGAATATGACTCCTAAATGTTTTCTTTAATTTTTAAATCTTTTAATTTCAACTGCGGAAAAGTTCTGCCGTCATGCGCGCTGTAATCAATGTTATAAACAATGTCAACCGCCGGACGAAACTTATTTACTACTTCAAAATATTCGCCCATATTAAAACCGATCGCATCAAAAACTCTGTCGCAGCCTTGTTGACGAAAGTTGAGTAACAAATGATTTGTTCCAACGATGCGCGGCGTATTAATTATTTCTACGTCCTCAGATAAAAATACGGGGCGCATATTGCCCGGACCAAACGGCGCGAACTGATCCATAATTCTTAAAAACCTCGGTGTTATTTCGGAAAATTTAATCTTAGAATCAATATGTATTTCGGGAAGCATATCTTCTTCTGAAATTGATTCTTTTACTATTTGATTAAACTTTGATTTAAACTCATCTATCTTTTCAACTTCCACCGCAAGCCCAGCTGCCGCTTGATGACCTCCAAAATGTATTAATAAGTCCTGGCATTTCTTTAATGCTTCATAAATATTAAAGTTTGAGACACTTCGCGCAGAACCTTTTGCAATGCCGTCCACAGTTGTAAGCATGATTGTCGGGCGGTAGTACTTTTCAACAAGTCTTGAGGCGACAATTCCAATAACACCGGGATGCCATTTTTCCTGATGGAGAATAATTGCCGCTTCTTCCGTTAAGTCTAAAGAATTTTCAACAATTTCCAACGCATCATCAAAAGTATCTTCGTCTATTTTTCGTCTTTCATAATTTTCGGATTCCAAAACCTTCGCAAGTTCGTTTGCTTCATTTTTATCGTTGGAAATTAATAAGTTCACAGCGCGTTCGGCGTCGCCCAATCTTCCAACAGCATTAATTCGCGGGGCAATTGTAAAAACAATTTGTCCCGAAGTCAAACTTCCCGTTTTGTTTTTACTGCTTGCCATAAGCGCCTCAACCCCCGGGCGCGGATTTGAATTAATTATATTCAAACCTTCTCTTACTAAAACACGGTTTTCATCAACAAGCGGAACTATATCTGCGGCTTCTGCAAGAGCAACAAGATCCAGAAATTTCAGCGGCAGTTCTCGTTTACCAATTCTTTCGGCAATGCCTTGCGCAAGCTTAAATGCTACGCCGGCTCCTGAAAGATATTTGAACGGATAATTGCAGCTTGGTTTCAAAGGATCGAGAACAGCAAGAGCGCGCGGTATTTCTTCTTTTGGCTGATGATGATCGCAAATAATTAAATCCATTCCCAACTCACTCACATAATCAGCTTCTTCAATGGCAGTTATACCGCAGTCAACCGAAATTAAAAGTGAAGTGCCTTTGCTCTTTACGTAATCAATAGCGTTTTTGGAAATGCCGTAACCTTCGGTTAATCTTTTAGGTATGTAAAATTCAACGTTAGCGCCAAGATCTTTTAGGAAAAGATAAAGCAGAGCCGTTGAGCAGGTGCCGTCAACATCATAATCGCCGTAGATGCAGATAAGCTGGTTTTCGGTTAAGGCATGAATCACTCTATAAGTTGCCGTTTCCATGCCATCCATTAAAAAAGGATTATATAATTGATCAAGAGAAGGGCGGAAAAAAGTTTTTGCCTGGTCGAAGTTATAAATATTTCTAAGAACTAATAGTCTGGCTAAGACTTCCGAAATAGATAATGAATCTGCAAGAGTATTTATTAAATAATTATTTTCAATTTCTCTAATATTCCATCGCTTTTTCAGCATACATTATTTCCTGCAGATTGCACAAGGAACAAATAAAATAATTCAGACCTATAAGCCGAATTTTGTAACCCCGAGAAAACCCGGGACGGCAATTATTTATCTTGTCCTGATGTTACCATCAGACTCCAGCGGGCTACCCGGAAATCATTCAAAGCGAACAACTTTGTCCCGACGTTTATCGGGAAGATTTCCCTATTTGCCCTTGCTTCGAGTGGGGTTTGCCATGCCGGAAATGTTACCATTTCCGCGGTAGGCTCTTACCCTGCCATTTCACCCTTATCCCGAGTTACCTCGAGACGGTATATTTTCTGCGGCACTTTCCGTAATCATCTGGTTGACCAAATAATCCCCGGGTGTTACCCGGCACTCTGTTCTATGAAGTTCGGACTTTCCTCCCTCCCGACAAATCGGAAGAGCAATTGCCCGGTCTGAATTATTTTATTATTCTTTCAATTATAAGCCGTTAAGTTTTTATTTACCAGCTTATGCCAATTACTATTTTATATTTAGATTTTAATTTCGATGTGACAAATATAATAAATTACCTTCGTTAAAACAGTATGAAATATTTGTAATTATTGAAATTCGGCGAGATGCTTTTCAATTTATCTTATACCAGCATTAAGCCGGTATAAGCATTAATTGAGATATGTTGAACAAGTACAAAATTATGCGAAGAAATTAAACTTCAACCGTATCGGCAACTTCAGAAGAGACAAGGATTCTTCCGCAATATTCACAAAAGAATAATTTGTTGTTTCTTCTTATTTCAAGCTGACGCTGCGAAGGAACTATATTATGGCAACCGGAACACGCCGATCTTCTAATAGTGACAACAGCCTTGCCTTTTTTCGCCTTTCTAATTCTCATATAAGCGGAGTAGTCAGGTTTTTTTGTCTGCGTTTCAATTTCTTTTCTTTTCGTTCTCAGCTTTGATTCTTCTTTTTCGTTTGCCTTGATTATTTCTTTAAGATCGGCTTCTTTTATTTTAAGCTCTTCTTTAAGCTCATCTAATTGCGGCGTAACTTCTTCAATTTCTTCACTCAGTTTTTTGCTTGAATCGGCAAGCGCATCATTTTCAGTATCGAGCTTTACAATAAGCTCATCGGTATGATCTATCTCTTTGGTAAGCGCATCGTATTCTTTATTGTTTCTAACCTGGTAAAGCTGGGCTTTAAATTTCTTCTGATTTTCTTTAAGCTTGTCCGCTTCTTTTTCATTTTCCTCTCTTTTACTTAAAGATTCTTTCTTCTGCTTTTCCTTTGCCGAAATTTCATCTTTGATGCTCTTTATCTTTTCTTCAAGTTCTTGTACCGCATTCGGAAGATCACCGCGAAGCTCTTCCAATTCATCAAGCTGATCGTCAATGTTTTGCAATTCGTATAAAGTTTTTAGTCTGTCAAACAATTTATATGCGCTCCTAAATTAATTATTATAAAAAATTATCGGGTTAGTTGACCCTTCGTATTTAAAAATTTTTATATTTGATCTTGAGCTCTCAACGCAAGCTGTTAGTCTCCTTTTCACTTCGTCGAGAGAAAAAATTTCAGTTTCATAATGACCGGCATCAATTAATAAAATTCTATCTTCGTAATCCTGGAATGTATGATATTTCAAATCGGCGGTAATGAAGGCATCCGCACCGCTTGAAACGGCGTCGTCTATATATTCGCTTCCGGACCCGCCGCATACCGCGACACTTGAAATAATATTTTTTCCGCCTGTGGTATAGCGAAAATTTTTTATCTTCAATTTTGCCGCTACAAAATCTAAGAACTTTTTTTGATTAAGCGGTTTTTCTAAAAATCCAATAGCGCCCATGCCGTATTTTTGATTTGCGTTTTCAAGCGGGATAATATCATAAGCCGGTTCTTCATACGGGTGTGCTTTTATCATAGCTGAAATTGCGTTGTTCAGTTTCCACGAGTCAACTATGATTTCGATCCTAACTTCATTTATTTTTTCAAAAGTTTCTTTTTTGCCAAAGCTCGGATTTGTTTTGGAAGAGCCGTTAAAAGTTCCCGTTCCTTTTGTTGAAAAGCTGCAGTTGGAATATTCTCCGATAACGCCGCCGCCGGCATTGAAGACAGCTTCCGAAACTTTAGCCGCAAAATTTTCCGGAACAAAAATAATAAGCTTAAATTGATTTGACTTCATCTTAACAAGAAAATCTATTTCTTTAAGCAGCAATCTTTTTGCAAGCTGACAGCTGACACCGTCTTTGGTGGAGTCGAGATTTGTGTGTGCGGAATATAAGGTGATGTCGTTTTTGATTAGCTTTTCAATTAGTTTGGAATTTTTATCTTTATGCAGGTCGATTTTTTTTATCGGGTGAAAAAGAAAGGGATGATGCGTAATTATAAAATTGCAATTCTTCTTTATGGCATCGTCTACAACAAGGTCGGTAACGTCCAAGCTGAGTAAAATGTTTTTTACCTTTCTAATTGGAGATCCGATTTGCAAGCCTGTGTTATCTTTTTGCCATGCAATCTCTTTCGGAGCCCAATTTTCAAAATATTTAATTATCTCGATTCCCGTCATATTTAAAAAAATGCACCCCGACTAAATCGGGGTGCATCTTTCTGTTTTAATTCCTTTTCTGCAGTTCAGCAGCAGACTTATTACTTATCTTCAGATATACTAATTTTTTGATGTATCTAATCATATTTTTCTAAACAAATATAAACCAAGACCGCCAATTTATCAATAATTAAATTCCTCTACTTTGAATAAAAATATTGCCTCTTGTGATTTCTAATACCGTTCTTAAAACAAAAAATCAAAATTTATAAGAAATTATAATTACTTTGCTAAAAATTTAATTTGGCTCAATCCAATTATTGTCGTCTTTTATAATTTCAATTAAAGAATCTACTGCTCCATTTGCCGGAATATTTCTTCGTACAATTTCTTTCCCGCGGTACAGCGTAATTTTATCAATACCGGAACCGACATATCCATAATCAGCATCCGCCATTTCACCGGGACCATTAACAATGCAGCCCATTATTGCGATCTTCACACCTTTCAAATGCTCGGTTCTTTTCCTTATCATGTTTGTTGTTTCCTGCAAATCGAACAAAGTTCTGCCGCATGAAGGGCATGCGATATACTCTGTTTTCGAAATTCTCGTTCTTGCAGCCTGTAAAATTCCAAAAAGGATTCTATTGATTATCTTTTCTTTTGAATCGTCTTTTCTTATAAACTTTTTGACATAAATTTTTGAATTTGAAGAATCTAATTCGGAATTATTTAAGTTTTCTATATCTATCCAAACACCGTCGCCGAAGCCGTCGATTAATAAAGCTCCCAAATCTGTTGACGCAAAAAGCCTTAGTTCATCGAGATTAAGATTTTTGTAAGTCCTTCTTAAAATTACAGGATTCTTAATTTCCTTGTCGAGCAAATCAAAATAAAATCTTCTCTGTTCAGCCATTCCATGAGCATTAGAAGTTTCTATTACCAGAACAGATGAAAGATAATTTTTCAACTTATCAATAAAGCTGCCGGAAAAATCATTAAAATTAATTTTAATAAAAATAATTTGCGAACCTTCGCCGGAATAATCCATAAATTCTTCCGAAGAAAGTAAAGGAAACGACCAAGTCTGATTTTCAATATTTAGCCACTGCGCATAATCATAAATAATTTTTAAACCGTTCGGTATTTCAAAAGGCGGGTAGTTCTTTCCAAGATAGACGTAATCGGAAGCCATGTCGTTCATGCTCCATTTATCTGTCGTTTCATTGTAGAAATATCCAATATCAGAAAGGTCATGATATGATTTTAATTCACGATTACAAAAATCTGCAATTACCACCGGCACATTATGCCCGGCAATCCCCGCAATTTCACTTGTCTGCCTCCTGGAATAATTAAACGGGTCAATCGAAATTTTTTCAACCGGTTTAATTTTGTTATGATTTTTCCTTTCTTTATATCTATCAACAAGCATAATTGCAACCGGCGCTTCAAATTCGGGATCTTCAGTCAACGAAACTCTAACTGTATCTCCGATTCCATCTTCAAGCAGAGCGCCGATCCCAAGCGCTGATTTTATTCTTCCGTCTTCGCCGCCGCCTGCTTCTGTTACACCAAGATGAAGGGGATAATTCATTTTTTCTTCTTCCATCTTCTTGATCAAAAGGCGGTAAGCTTGAACCATCACTTGCGGATTGCTTGCTTTCATAGACAAGACGATGTTGTAATAATTTAAATCTTCACAAATACGCACAAACTCCAGTGCAGACTCCACCATACCGAGCGGAGTATCACCGTAGTGGCTCATAATGCGGTCAGACAGAGAACCGTGGTTCGTCCCTATTCTCATCGCGGTACCATATTCTTTGCAAATTTTTACAAGCGGAGAAAATTTTTCTCTTATTCTTTCAAGCTCGGATTCATAATCGTCATCTGTGTATTCAATTGTCTCAAACTTTTTTCTATCCGCATAATTTCCCGGATTAACGCGAACCTTCTCAACTATTCTTGCTGCAATCTCGGCGGCATTAGGTGTAAAATGAATGTCTGCGATCAACGGTACCTTGCAGCCGCGCTTGTGTAATTCTTTTTTAATTTCTTCAAGATTTTGCGCTTCAGATTTGCTCGGCGCAGTTATTCTCACATACTCGCATCCGGCATCAACCATCCTAATCGTCTGTTCGACAGTTGCAATCGTATCCATCGTATCTGTCGTGGTCATGGATTGAATTCTTATCGGGTTGTTTCCGCCAAGCGGTACATCGCCGATATAAACTTCTTTTGTCTTATATCTTGAGTAGCTTGTTAAACTATTGCAATATGTTTTTAATGGTGTTACTGTTTCGATCATAATAATAACTGAAATAAAAAAATATAAAATTCAGATACAAAATTACTAATCTTTTCTCCAATATGGAGACAAAGAAAAATTCCGTGATATTATCATTTAATTATTTTTAAATAAAGTTCCGCCCGGCTAAAATGCAAATAAATATGTTAAGATAAAATGAAAAATTTAGAGAGGTATTTAATGTTTTGTTTTGGAAAGCAAAGCAAATAGATATTTTTAGTTGGGGAAAAAAAATAAGGCGAAAACATGTTTCGCCTTACTTATATGATGAAGAATAAATTACTTTAAAAGAATTAATTTTTTTGACTCTACAAAACTGCCAGCTGTCATTCGGTAGAAATATGTTCCGCTTGAAAGTTTACGAGAATTTCCGCCAGCAGCATATCCGCCTTCGGAGGAAAAATTAACGGAGTAATTCCCGGCATTCTTTACTTCATTTACCAACGAAGCCACCTCATTTCCCAAAATGTCATAAACTTTTATTGTTACTTTACTCGCTTTAGGAACTGAATAGCTTATGGTAGTTGTAGGGTTGAAAGGATTTGGATAATTCTGTTGTAAAATAAAATTGCCAGGTATTTTATTTATATTTTTTTCATTAACGTCTGTTGTTGAGTTATATTTCAGAATAAGACCATTACTACCTACAGCCCAGCCTGTATTTTTATCTATAAAGAAACCGGAGTTCAAACCGTTGCCGGTTACACCTTGCGGGAAAGTTGTAAGCTGTGTAGACCATGTTTCTCCGCCGTCTGTAGTACTAAGCATTGCCAATGATCCCGACCTTCCTTGCCCTACGGCAATACCGTTTTGTGAATCAAAAAATTTGATATAACCTGGACCATATTGAAGGTTTGGAGTTTTATTTATCCAATGCAAACCACCATCTACAGTTTTTAACAATGAACCGGTATTACCGTCGTTGCCGCCAACCCATCCGGTGTTCTGATCCAGAAAATACATGCCTTGAATACTAAACGTATTTCCATAAGATAATTGAATCTGCCAGTCGCCTCCCGCGTTTGTGGTTTTAAGAAGTATGTTGTTTACTTCCGCATAAGCCCAGCCAGTATTCGCATCGACAAATTGGACTCCGTAGAAACGCGCCCAGGTAGTATTGTTTGTCGTGTGAGACCAGGTTGTACCTCCGTCAGTTGTTTTAAAAATATCTCCCACATATGGTGTGGATCCGTCTGTACCGCCTACTGCCCAGCCATTGTTTTGGTCAGTAAAATAAACTTTAGTCAAACCAGATGGTCCGTTTTGTATATTCCAAGAATTACCACCATCCGTTGTTTTATAAAGTCCCCCGTCCCCGCTTGCCCATCCTACATTAGCATTTAAAAAATAACAGCCAATAAAATAAGCAAATCTAAAGTTCACCTGAATTGTCCAATTTGTTCCTCCATTTGTGGTTTTTAAGATTGTTCCCCCTTCTCCAACTGTCCAACCCGTATTTGAATTTATAAAATAAACCTCTCGAAGGTTATCCGTGATTCCTGAAGTTTGCTTTTCCCATGTTTGAGCTTTAATGGTTATTGAAATTATGAGAAGCATCAATATTAGTAATTGTTTTTTCATTTTTGTTTATCCTTTTTGGCACTATTATTTTTAGAAAGTGGTTGTTTGCATGTGCCATTACTGCAAACAACCACATTTATTTTTTTCATTAATTTTGGGGGAACTGTTTATCTTTAGAATGCAAATCCAAGCCCTGCACTTACACTATTATATTTTGCTACGCTGTAATCAACGTTCAAGTTCAAGAATAGAAGTGTAAAAGATGCGCCAAGCGAAAATCTAATGTTGTTTTCTCCTTTCAAATCAAAGGAAACATTAACATCTTCGGGTCCCGCTTGTGTACTAATTGTACGCGTATAATTAACAGTTATGGTTGATGTTTCAAATGAAAAGCCTGCATAGGGGCTTACGCCCAAGAGATTAGTCCCGAATGTTTTGCCGGCATAAATACCAAATGAGGTAGCTGTGCTTTTAAAAATGTTTCCCACCTTCATTGTTTGAGTGTAAACACCGACAGAAACATCAACAGGCAAAGGTTCATCTAACCACATGCCTGGATTATGCTGAATGCCGAAGCCAAAATAGCTTATTGTTCCAAGATCAGAATTCAGTTGTATGCTTGGAAGAAATCTTATTTCAGCGGCGGTTCCGTAAAATGTACCAATCGAAAATTGGGCGGCAGCCAATGGAAGTATAGATAAATTATCAAGAAGCCCATTCACACCGGATAATTCAATATTTTGCGCCGGGATAGGATATTGTTGTGAATTATAAGTATAAGTTTTTCCTGGAAAAGAAATAGCGACATTCTGACCTTTGCTTCCGACAATAGTGGGTCCCGATATACCCACTTGCATATCCTCGCTAATAATTTGATTGACAATTGCGTTTCGTGCATTTGGATCAGAAATATTTGATGTCATATTCATTGCTTGCTCAGTGTTGAATCTAAACGAGCCGGCAGTTGAAAATGACTTATTACTATTATTGAAGAACGTCCCCATTCCAACAAGTGTGAACTCAATATCCAACGAATAAATTTTTGCAGGTACGATTCTATGTACCCAGCCTGAGTTTAAATTTGCGCCAAAACCTGATACTATCGGAGCGACATAAGCGCTTGCTGCGTCGCTTGAAAGATCAGATAAAGTTTTTTGTAAGTTATCCTGGGCGTTAACTTTGCTATAAAAGAAAGCGACCAGAGCAATTGAAAGGAACAACTGTAACTTTTTCATTTTTCACCTATTTTTTGATTGGAATTAAATAATAAAATTATGCGAGCATGTTTTTCCAAAATGATTCGGAATTACATAAGCTCAATAAAAAGCGGCTTGGGAGAGTTATTTCAAATCAGAAAGCAACAATGGTTGGATTTATCTATGAGTTTAGGTTTGGAATGTTCTTTTTGTAATGTGTTTGAAAAATTTAAATCTATAATTTTGGAGTCAAGTTCTACAATTAAACTAAGCTTTCGCTGTTGTTTCCTTTTTCTAATAATAAATTTATGATTTTGAGAATATATTTTCTGGGAGAAATTATTTAACGATATGCTTGTATTATAGCTTGCTAGGTTTGATTTAATATCTTTTTGCGCAAAAGAAATTGATTTCTCTTGACTTCTCTTTAAGGACATATTTAAAGTAGAAGTCAGAAATAAAATTGAAATAAGTATCCCGCATAACGCGAATAAACAATAATATTTTTGAGTTCCCTTCAACATATTCCTATTTTTCTATTGCGCTAAAATATTCAATTGCAATAATTATAGCAAGAAAAAAAGCACAGAATAAATCCTGTGCTGCAAAAATTATTTCAATAAAATTAATTTTTTTGTCTCAACAAAATTGCCGGCTGTCATTCTATAAAAATATGTTCCGCTTGCAAGTCTGCCGGCATTTCCGCCAGATTCGTATCCGCCTTCGGCAAAAAAATTAATGGAATAATTCCCTGCGTTCTTTACTTCATTTACCAATGATGCAATTTCTTTTCCTAAAATGTTATAAATTTTTATACTAACCATGCAAGTTTTGGGGATAGAATAATTGATAGTAGTCGTTGGGTTAAACGGATTAGGAAAGTTTTGTGATATCGTAAAAGCCTCAGGCAGCTGCGGCGGATCTTGGGCAATGCCGTTTGGATTGTTATCCGGAAATAGACCACCAAGCGAGTTGTCGGTTGACGGATCATTATCGAAATACCATTTAAATTTCAGAAGAAGATCCTGCGGCGGATTATCAAACCAAGCGGAAAGATTTACTCTCTCGCCATTAATTATTGTGGTTGAGTCCGGCTGCTGAAAATCTGTATTTACTTCCTGCACAAAATTGTTAATGCCGGAAATAAGTGTTACGGTTCCATTACTGTTAAGATTAAATTCTTTTCTATATTCTGCTAAGTTAATAAAGAAACTATTTAAGTTATTTACGTCATAAGCAAACTTTGATAAAGTATTCCTAAGCGTAGTCCGCATTTTCTGGAACTGGGATATTCCATAAGGTGTTATATCTAAAAAATTAGGATTTGATTTTTCAAGCACAAGAATAAAATCAAGAGGAGATTTTACATTTGAAAAATCAAGATAGTTAGGATCCAGATTCATATTAAACATGTTATCAAGATCGTTATAAATTTCTTTAAAAGAATCTCCGACATCGTTTATTCTGTTTATTACGCCGTTAGTCATCGCTTTGAGGTTAAGACTAATTGGACTTGTTATGAACATCGGGGTAAAATTTGTAGCGGTATCTAATAAATAAGGCTGCTGTTTTTGTTCTGTAATAAATAATATAGTGAACAACAGATTAGGGTCACTGGATGCAATATCAAAATTATTTGAAATGCTGTCGGCTAAAGCGGTATTGTTAATTATGGCAAATTCAAATGCTTTTCTAAAATCACCGCCTTGAACGTATCCGACAAAATTTTCAATTTCTTTGTTCAGCTCAACCATGTATAAATATGTTTGAGTAAAAGCTAATCCAAAGTTTACCGACGAATTTCCCTGACCGTGTGCAAGCATGTATGAATATGTGTTTTTCAATGCAAGCATTCTTGAATTCATTTCATTCATATTATCGGTGACATTTATTACCATATCTTCTTTCAATTGATCCACCACTGCCTGAGGCAATGCGTCCGGGAAAAGATTTCCGAATGTGTAGCCGTATCTGTTACTTGATCTATAAAAGTTTAATATAATTTTTACCCAATCATCTACGGAGTGCTCAAGTAAGGCGACCGGGCGGGTTTTTATATTTTCGCTGCCGATATAAAAGACTTTGCCATTTAATATATCTGTTCCATTGCTTAATAATCCTTCGGCGTCTGCGATCCAGGAGGTATTTAAATTAAGCAACGATAATGGAGCGCTGTTAATAATTTGGGATAAAGAATCCAATCCTGAAGAAAAAGAACTTATTGATTCTTTTAATGAAGTAATCATATCTGAAGCCTGCATATCTCCCTTCTGCAGCTGAACAAATTGATCTAATGCGGTCTTTAAAGAATTAATTGATTCCGCACATTTATCTATTACTGAACTCAATTGTTTGAAATGCGTTTGGTTAAAGTCCAGGTAACCGTTAAATCCGTTAGTGAATAATTCCACTCTTAAATTAAAATTAACAGTATTATTATTGAGTATATTAAAGTCGGTTTTTATCTGCTGTAATTTCATTACTGTGTATTCTAATGTTCCTACAGAGTTGTAGCTTAAGCTGTATAATGAATAAATATAGTTTTGTGAAATATTTTCAAGCTCGCTTTTCAGTTGACCGTATTTAGGGTCCAAGAATAATTCAAGTAAGTGCTTGAAGAACAAGTGGCTGTTCTGAATATTTAGACTGGCGATATTTGATTCATAAAAATTTTCCAATCTTTGGTTGTTCGCATTGAGTGAATCGATAATTGTTTGGTTCGATTTTAATGAGCCGTCTATTTGACAGTTAATTAAAGAAATGTTAATGAGAGTTCTTTCGGCATAAGCTTTCATTGCAGCGGAATCCGAAGGGGGATTTGCGATTGTTTGATTGCATATCTCCAGCTGATTATTTAAATAATTTATAAAATCCTGGGTAATGTTAGTGGTTAATGTCAGGTCGGCACTTTGCGAATAAATAAAGTTAGCTGATATTAACAGCAATATGATAAGTATCTTTTTCATAGATGGTCCTTTTAGTTAAAATTATAAATTATTGAGAGACTGTAAATTGAGCCTCCCCAGTTACTTTTATTAGGTTGATTATTAGAGACTGGCGGAGATTGTTGTACCGGTATATTTGCAGCACCTCTTTTCTGAATAACAGGTATATATTGATCGAACAATAATTTTACTGCGATGCTCTGCGTTATATTTAAAACTGTCTCTAAGTTGATTTTATAAATATCCACAACAAGCTTATCAGTTTCGTCTTCTTTATTATTCCCTATGCCAAACTCGGTTAATATTTTGTAATTATAGATGATAGTGTTATTGGAGGTTAAATAATCTATCCCGACAGAATAGCTCCATAAGTAATTTACTTCTTGATTGAATTCAAAAGAGAAGAGATTATTTTTCATGAGATCGCTAAAATCTAAATTAAGCTGATGCGCGATCGGAAATATTTCAAAACCCAGCACAGGCGTTGACGCTTTTAAATTTCCCGTGTAATTATTCCCGATTAAAGTATAACTTAATGCCGCGGATATTTTTTCATTAAATAGATAAGAAACTCCAACACCGGCGCTCGTCCCGTTCCCATTACAATTACCATTGCTTAAGTTTGTTATCTCAAGATTGACGTTATCTTGTCTTAATAAATTTTCCTGATTAACATTTAATTTGTAAAGAGGAGTTGAATATGCTGCTGAATATCTTATCGTGAATTTATCTAATTTGTATTCACACGAAAGACCAAAGGTGTAGCGGTTATAACGAAGCACGCCGCTCAGCTTTTTTTCGCCTTCAATTTTCTCAACACTGCTGTAATAATTTATTCCAGCGTCATAATTATTAATTTCTTGATAGAAATCAAAGCCCAGATTAAGTGATGAATTGATTTCTCTGTTATACTCTAATGCATAATTAATTTCATTCCCGGTAAGACGAAACCCGATATCATTACCGAAAGCCGGTTCTAGCAGACTATAAAAATATTTATTTGCCAGAACGTCTGTGTTATCTTCGGGATATTGATTTATCCTTAAATTTGAACTGTTGCTCCCCGTAGTATATTTAAATCTTATACCCAGTTTGCCGGACGTATCGTCATAAAGCAGACTGCTGTTTAATGAATATGAACCCCAATCGCTGCCGGTATATTTAGCTCCATTATTATCGCTGTTATAAATAGATGAGAAGGTTTGTTTCTTAAAATCTAAATTTAAACCGAAGTTTTTTTCAAAAAGATTAAATGGAATTTTAGCTTCCAACCCAACATCATATTGATAGTTTGTTTTATCATTAATACCGCCAGACCATTCGCGGTACAAATCATGATAATTCATCTCCAGATTCATCGAGTAATTTGAGGTGAGGCTTTCCCTTGCCGGATGATAACGCAAATCCTCTTTCCCGATAAGGAAATTGCTGCTGCTAAAAACAAACAAATCGTAAAACTTAGTTTCAACGTCCTGTACTTGACAAAAAACAGACTCGCAGTATAAAAGGAACAAACACAATATTAATTTTTTCATTTGCATTATAATTAAGCGCGTTATTTGTAGAAAGTATCATTGGGACTATTTCATCAAAAACTCCCTAGTCCCATCCTTTGTCACAGAATGATTCGCAGCGGCGAACTGTGCTGTAATTATTTCAGAAGAATTAATTTCTTAGTCTGCATGAAATTACCTGCTTGCATTCTGTATATGTAGACGCCGCTTGCAAGTCTGCCCGTATTTCCGGCAAAGGCATGTCCGCCTTCAGTGGAAAATTCAACGTTATAATTACCTGGATTCTTTTCCTCATTAACCAAAACTGCTATTTCATTTCCCAAAACATCATAAACTTTTATTGTAACGAGACTGGTTTCTGGTACAGAGTAATTTATTGTTGTTGTGGGATTAAATGGATTTGGAAAGTTCTGCGATAAGTAAAATACATTAGGTAAGTCTACAGCAACTTCAATTATATTTGAATAATTAACGTAGCCATTGTAATCTATTTGTTTTAATCTATAGAACAACCTGCCTGAAGACGAACTTATATCTGTATAGCTGTAATTATGGACTTCTGTTGTTGTACCATTACCTTCGACAAATCCTATCCTGTTGTAAAAAGTTCCATCTTTACTTTTCTGTATTTCGAAACCAAAATTATTTTTTTCTGTTACAGTTTCCCATGCAAGGATTATATTATTCTTTAATAGATTCGCTTTAAAAGATGTTAATTCTACCGGGAGTGGTGAAATCACGGAAATGATTCCATCATATCTATCGGTTAAAATATTTTTCCCCAAGGGATCGCTTACTGCGGCATTCTGAAATGTACCATTAAAGTTGCCAACGCTGTCTCCAGAAATTACAGGAATTTCTATAATTGCGCCTGTTGTATCAAGAAATGCCTTAAGAGTTGGTGAATAGCTAATTATTCTAAAAGTATTGTTGCCTAACGGCGCCGAGAAAAGCACATGATCGACCTTTCTATTTGTCAAAAATATTGAGTCCGTTTTAACGGTAATATTTTGAGGCAACGATAAATCAAACTGTATCCCAGCCGCAGGTTTCATATTTGATAGGGCGACAGAAAGCACTCCTTCTTCATTTTGGAATATTTTAAGAGTCTCTAATAATAAAATATTAGGCTCGTATGAAGTCGCGGAAAAGTTTACAGTCAACGGATTATTGGTAACATCGTTGCTAAATATTTGAAATTGCGCGTTAGAAATCTTTTCAACGCTTG